>MDTA01111989.1_pt1 | contig 11491 bp, 11 predicted proteins | sample 811151 | NCBI WGS metagenome assembly MDTA01 (sample SAMN05326648, study PRJNA326480) | marine metagenome | isolation source: seawater | place: Indian Ocean: South | collected 2010 | reverse complement strand
GTAACCACCGCAGAGATGCGCCATTCTCTGGAAGCGGTACTGGAGGCAGACAAGTGCCTGGTGACTACCCAGCTGGATGCCCGGATGGTTCTTCATCGCCTGGTGGCGGAACTGACGATGGGCAGGGGAAGGGGCCAAGGGCGCAAGAGTGCGTGAGGGAGGGGCATGGCTTCAGCGAGCAGGAGCCAAAACGTGTTCTTGATTAACGCGATCTTCGTGGTGCTCTGGAGCTAATGAAAATCTTAATGATTGGTCTCCTTGTGGGCGCGGCAGCTGGTCTTGCCGGGGCCCTCTGTGGAGTAGGAGGAGGGATTCTCATGGTGCCAGCCTTTGTTCTCGTCCTTGGGATGGGACAAAAGCATGCGGTGGCTACTTCCCTGGCGATTGTTGTGGTGACCGCGCTGGCGGGGACTGCGAATCACGTCCTGAGGAAAAGTGAACTGATCGACTGGAAACTTGTGGCCTGCACAGCCGTGGGAGCGGCCGTGGCGGCGTGGTATGGGACCGAGCTGATGAGAAACCTGAGCAACCAGCAGCTCAGCCGGATTTTCGGGATTCTCCTTATTCTGGTAGGCGCCCGGATGCTGATCATGAAGACCGCCGCTTAGAATTGCGGTCTTGATCCGGTCTGCCAGTGCAGGCAGCGACGGAGGAGCCTATCGCTCGCTGATGGGTGGGACCGGGCTGAGCTCCTGAGAACCGGCCCATTTGGTTAGTGGCCGGTAGAGCCGGTTGTCCTCAAGTTGTTCGAGAACCTGGGCGGTCCAGCCACTGGTCCGGGCAATCGCGAAGATGGGAGTAAATAGATCCGTAGGCAGACCTAGAGAGTAGTAAACGGTAGCGGAGTAGAAGTCCACGTTGGCATTGAGGCCTTTCTTTTCCTTCATGAGCTGGGCAATTCGCTCCGACATCTCCACCCATTTGGGTTCGCCCAGTTCCGCGGTAAGCTTGCGCGCCATTCGCTTGAGATGTGGTGCGCGGGGATCGAGGACCTTGTAGATCCGGTGGCCGATGCCCATGATCTTACGTTTGTTAGCGAGAGCATCTTCGATATAGGCGTCCACCTTGTCGACGGATCCAATTTCCTCGAGCATCTTGATCACGCCCTCATTTGCCCCGCCATGAAGCGGGCCCTTGAGGGTGCCGATTGCGGAGGTGATTGCGGAGTAGAAGTCCGAGAGGGTTGCGATGGTGACCCGGGCGGAGAAGGTTGAAGCATTCATGCCGTGGTCTGCGTGCAGGATGTAGGCGACATCAAGGGTCTTGGTGGCTTGTTCGCCCGGCTCCTCTCCAGTATAAAGGTAAATGAAATGCCCGGCTTCAGAGAGGTCCTCCCGGACCGGCGGCAGATCGAGGCCCTGACGGGCGCGGTGGTAGTAGGCGACAATAGTGCCGACCTGGGCGCAGATCGACATGGCGACCTCACGGTTTGCTTCGTGGTCTGGTTCGCCAATCTTGGCTCGCTTGTCGTAGAGGCCGAGCATTGAGATCGCGGTCCGCAGGATATCCATCGGGCCTGCATCCCTGGGTGCGGACTGGAGGTAATCGATGACGCCCTGGGGAATGGCCCGGCGGCTCGCCAGATCTCTCTTGAAGGCATCGAGCTCGGCTTGGGAGGGAAGCTTCCGATGGTGAAGCAGGTAGACGACTTCCTCGTAGCAGCAGTGCTCAACGAGGTCGTCGATATGGTAACCAAGGTAGGAAAGGCGCCCGTCAAGGCCTTCGACGTTCGAAAGGACAGACTCGTTGGCGGTGACTCCTTCTAGGCCTTTAGCGTAATCGGACATGGGTATCAATAAGGTGGAAGATGCATGAGAGCTTCCCGGGGGGGCAGCATGCGCCCCGCGAAAAAAGCGGTCCGGAGGGGTCGGTGCAAGAGGTAATAGATGAAGAATTCGATTAGTTTCTTCATTGGAGACTTTCCGGATAGGGTTACCATCCAAGCGTGGGAGAGGGATACAGGATCGCGATCGAAACCAGCGTATCGCACGGCTCGGTGGCCTTATGCCTAAAGGAGGAGATCATATTTAATCGAAAATTTGAGGCGGGCCGGCGCCCCTCGGAATTACTTCCCCGGATCCTGCGGGAGGCACTTGGCCATGTGGGGAGTGGATCTGTTGAGCTTGTTCTGATCGGAACGGGTCCCGGGAGCTATAATGGGGCCCGCGTCGGGATTGCGGCGGGGCAGGGGATAGCGATTGTCCACCAATGTCCGGTGGTGGGGATTTCCTCCCTGGAGGGTCTCGCGGTTGTGAGGTCCGGCGTTCCCTGTCTGGCTCTGGGCGATGCCCGGAGAGGAACGTTTTTCACCCTTGAGCTCATGGAAGGGAAGCTGGCTGGAAGCCCCTCTTTATTGGAGCATCTGGAATTCCGGCAACGGGCTGGAGTGGCTGCGGGCAGGGACTGGACCCTTGTCAGCCTCGAGGGGCCGGAACGGCTGGATCTCCCCGGCCATGAGGTTCTTGTAGAAGTTCCCTCGGCAGCGCTCCTGTTCCAGGCGTGGGAGGAACGCTCCCTGGAGGAGCAGCAAAAACTGCGCGAGATTCCACCCGAGCCTTTTTACCTGCGCGCGCCCCACATCACTCAGCCCAGGCGGGGATCAGGACCAGAGCCTGATAGATCGCACTAGGGCAGATTCCCGGGTCTTGTTGGGAGGGTTGTCCCCGTAGGTGATGGAGTAGTGATATTCCAGAAGGTCTTCGGCAAAGGTGGGTTTCTGGTTCTCCCTGGCGAGCGAGCGTAGCTGCTGTCTGAGGGTTCGCCCCGGGGGCATCGGGTGCCCGCGTTGTGCACAGGCGTGTCGGAACCGGGCAAGATACCCCGGGGGCTCGGGAAGGAGGTCCTCGGAGAGACCGCCGGTTTTATGGGAGGGCTCACGGCGGAGGCGGAGGGTGAGAAATGAGAGGGGAACGCAGGCTATTCCCGCTCCGAGAGCGAGGTAGATCCAGAAGGCACTGTCTGACCCCGGGCGGGAGGCTGTAACGGGAGAGGAGTCGGGTTGCCTGTTTCCAGGAAGCGGTAACTGCTCACCTGCGTCCGCGACATCAATCCTTGTTCTGGATGCGGGAGGTGTGGTGTCGAAGACGACCCATCCAACCTTATCAAGATAGATCTCAGTCCAGGCATGAGCTTCATTTGCACGGAACATAAGATACCCGGGAGCCCCGTACCACTTGCCTCCGCTCCAGCCATAGGCAATGCGGGAGGGAATGTTCAGCGCACGGCAAAGGAGGGCGCCAGCTGTGGCAAAGAATTCACAGTGTCCGCGTTTCTCATGACGGATAAAGTTGAGCATGGGATCAAACCCTTCCGGATTTTCGATCTCGAGGGAATACTGGTAGTTTTCCCAGAGAAGTTTTCGCAGTCCAACCAGTCTGGAGGCAGAGGTTCCCAGGGTCTTGCTGGAGAGGTTGATGATTTCATCGCGGAGCTTCTCGTTGGAAGGTAGCGCAAGCCGGGGAGAGTCTTCTGGCAGGGAAGGGAAGCTCAGTTTGTCGAGCTGTCCGGATTCAAGCAGGCTGGTCAGGGTGATGGTCTTGGCGGCTACCTCATAGGTATAACCCTGCTCGGGGTCTTTTGCGGGGTTCAGCCTGAAGATCCCGGGGTCCACATGTCGGAGTTGGGGAACCCAGGCCCGAATTGCCCCTTGGGGGGCAGTGAGGAGGTCCTCCCCGCGCGGGTGAGAGGGCTGAATAATCTCTCCCCGGAGGACAGGACCCGGCCTCGTTTCCAGTTGCTCGAGATTGACGCTGCCGTTTTCGTCCGGGAGGAGCAGCCTGGGGCTCATGCCGACCGGGGTCCATGTTGCGTTATCGAACTTTTCGAGTGTGAAGGCTCGGAGGTAGGTCCTATTTCGGAGGAGGGCCCCGGCAGTCGCCTCATCCCTGGGCCGGAAGAAGATTTCCGGTTTGTTGGAAGGGCGGGCATTGCTACTGAGGGGGAGAGACCGCCGGCCCTGGGAATCCCAGAGCCAGTTTCCCGAAACGGTGCCGCCGTGGGAGCTGTTTTCGTTTTCGGGGTTCGATTGTGTAGAATCAGTCCGGGGAGGGGAGAACTTGTCGAACACGAACTGGGAAATGGATTCGGCATGAGGGGGGCCCACGCTCAGGAAGCAGAGCAGAAGACACTCTACGCCCAGGATCCCGAGGCCGACGGCGAGATAGTCGGACCAGCGGGGCCTTCTGACAGAGCGGGCGACACTGGCTCGAGGCTTAAGCCTTTGGCGCCACATTCCGAGTCCGAGGACCAGGACGAGGACGGCAAGGCAGGTCCGGAGGACGGGATGCAGCTCTCCCGGCCAACCGCGCAGTAAAGCGTAGGAAGTGGTGACGGCCAGGATCAGGAAGATGCTGCGCATGAAGTGGACTGGGAGGTCAGGGGTGAACCTTGAGGGCTCTCGCCCCGTAGCTGTGCTGGCGAATATCCACGAGGATGGCTGGGCGGTTGGGCAGGGTGTCTGCCCACGCTTCGGTTGGCATATCGGAAAGAATGATCAGGGAATGATCCTCCGGGACTTTCTCGACGATTGAGCTGAGGTCATGCGCTTCCGTGTCACTACGCCGAAGGGCGCGGGTGAGAGAGACGAGGAGAGACCCGAAGCTGCTCCGTGATACGACGGAAAGCGGTTGCCATTCGTTGAAGTCGGCGACAAAGGTTGTTGGGATCCCATGCTCCCGGAGGTGCCTGAGGGTTCCGCAGGCCAGGGAGAGGGCCCATTCGAAGCGATCGGCCCGGATCAGTTGCCCAGACATACCGAAGGAATGGAAAATGACCTTGCAGTGCCGGGGATAGAAGCCGGGGGGGTCGTTCTCCCGGATGCGTAAGCCCCGGCAGCGGGTGAGGGAACGGGCGGAGGCCGGCCAGTGGATATGCTTGGCCGGATCGCCAGCTTGCCAGGGCCGGATTCCTCTTAATTCCCCCGGGGCGTTACCCGGGGTGATGCCGGGAAGGAGGGAGGCATCATGGAGGGATCCCTGGGTTGAGAGCTCCCGGGGCGTCAGGGGGCGGGGGAAAACCAGCAGCTCATTGGTCAGCACCCCTGAGGCTTTCACTGAGAAGAGGCCAAGGGGCATGTTGGTTTCGAGTGTGTAGTCGTGCTCGAGGTGGGCACTGCGTCCTGGGATGGAGCCGCGCAGATGGACCTCTGAAGATGATCCCGCGGCTGTCCAGGGAGCAAAGGTTCTGATGTCGACCTGACCTGCGAGCCTCAGCTCGATCTTGATGTTGAAGGCATCGAGCAGACCACGGTGGTTGTGCAGCAGGACCCGGAGGTCGAAGGAGTGATCGGCATAAACTCGTGTTGGCGCCCGCAGGCTGAGAGAGAGCCTTTTCAAGTTCTTCCGGACAAGAACCCATGATCCCGCGAGGAGAAGGCTACCGCTTGCTCCCAGAGTAATCAGGATTCCGTCGACCCGGAAAAAGCCCAGCACTGCAAGAGCGAGGGATGCGCCGAGGAGGATGGCACCGCGGGGAGTGAGCATGGGGAAATCTGGCGCTGGGCAGGAGAATGGGCCGGAGAGGCTCACGCCGGTCAGGGGACCGGGGTCTGGTCGAGAGCGGTGTTCAGGATGGGATCCGGGTCCAGGGTGTCCTCGGTGAGGAGGCGGTGGCGCAGGACGTGAGGATAGACCGCCTGGACGTGGTCAGGGTGCACAGCCGACTGGCCCTCCAGCAGGGCGAAGGCTCGAGCGGCGGCTTGAAGAGCAAGGGTTCCACGAACGGAAACGGCGTGGTCCTGTCCCGTCAGGGACCTGGCAGCCTGGCACAGGGCCAGGAGATAGCGTTGAAGATTTTCGGAGATGGAGAGTTGAGTAACTTCCTTCTGAAGAGCAGTCAGGTCCTCCAGTGGAAGAACGCATGGGGTGCTCTCCTGTGAGAGGGTTCCGCTTCCGTGAAGCTTGAGGATATCCAGTTGGCAGGTTTCCGGTGGGAGGGCCATCGGAATGGACAGGAGAAACCGGTCAAGCTGTGGCTCGGGCAGGGGAAAAGTTCCGGTAGAGGAGGTGTCATTCTGGGTGGCTACCACCAGGAAAGGGTCGGGGAGTTCCTTGGTTTCCCCATCAATGGAAACCTGCCTCTCGTTCATCGATTCGAGGAGGGCGGACTGGGTCCGGGGCGAGGCGCGGTTGATCTCGTCGGCGAGGAGCAGGTTGGAAAAGACGGGACCGGAAACGAAATCGAATTCACCGCTTTGCTGACGATAGATATTGTATCCGATAATATCTGAGGGAAGCAGGTCCGGGGTAAACTGGAGCCGCTTGAAGATGCCGCCAAGGGATGAGGCGAGGGTGGAGGCCAGCGAGGTCTTGCCGATCCCGGGAGGCCCTGTCACGAGGGCATGGCCCCGGGCAAGCAGGGCGGTTAGAAGCAGATCGGCCGCCTGCTCGGAACCAAGGATCGTCTCGTTTAGGGTAGCGCGAAGGGTCTGAAGAGAGTTGTGAGGCACGTAGATGAGTTACCCGCGAAACACGGCGGAGAAAATGGGAAATTTCCACGGTTTCGGGAGTTAGCCGGTTATTTCCGCTTACAATTGAACGCTTAAGAGGCGCCGCGAGGTGCCTCGCTGGGATTGTGGAGGGTTTAGTCGCGTCTCATTTCAGCGGCTACTTTTGCGATGGCTTCGGGGTAGATCCGATGCTCTTCGATCTGAATCCGGGAGTGGAGACTCTCGGCGGTGTCGTCAGATAGCACGGGGACCGCTGCCTGTGCGACGATTTGGCCTGTGTCCATCCCTGCGTCGACATAGTGCACAGTACACCCACTTTCCCTTGCTCCTGCCTCCAAAGCCTGAGCCCAGGCGTTCAGGCCGGGATAACTGGGAAGCAGGGAGGGATGTATATTGAGGATTCGCCCGCCGAAGGCATCGAGAAGGGGAGCGCGCAGCAGGCGCATGAAGCCAGCGAGGCAGATCAGCTCGACACCGGATTGATGAAGGGCCTCGGCGGTTTCCTGTTGTGCTTCTTCCGGAAATTTAGAGGTCAGGCCCCGACAGTCTATGAGCCCCGTTCGAAGCCCCGCCCGGGTCGCCCTCTCCAGGATGTAGGCGTTGGGGATATCACTGAGCACCAGGACGATCTCGGCCTCAAGCGTGCCGGCTGTGATGGCGTCGAGGATGGCCTGCATGTTGGAGCCGGAGCCGGAGCCGAGAATACCGAGGCGGATCACAGCTGAATGTTAGGAGAGAAGGAGCGAAGAGACAAGCGCTCCGGGGGCCGTCTTGTAGAGTGTCCCGGCAGGGTTGCAGGGGCCTTGCAGAATTTCCTGTCGGGTGGCTTTCACTTGCCCCGGAAGAGGGTGACCCGCATAGTCCGGGCGCTGTGAAACTTGCGTGCGCTGTGCTTCTGACGATCGGTTGTGGATTGGCATTGTGCTCTTGTGAAACGGTTGATGACCGCAGGGCGGGCGGGGGGGCCTTCGGGAACTCCTACCTTGGCAAGCGCTTGGATTCGAACAATCCGGATCTCGACGGCAATCCTGATGAAAAGGGAAAGACTGCGCCTCCGTCCTACCAGCGGTGGCGGAATGAATAAGAGGAAGCTTCTAACGAAAATCAGAAAAAATGCATGACCCCCGGATCGACCAGCTGGCGAAACAATTAGTTCGCTACTCCACTAATCTGAGACGGGGGGAAAAGGTCCTCATTGATCTTTATGATGTTCCGGACGAGGTGGGGATCTCCCTGGTCAGGGAAGCTCGTAGACGGGGAGCAGTCCCTTTTGTGACGGTGAATTCCCTGCGGGTCGCGCGGGAACTTCTCAATGGGGCGACGGATGAGCAATACCGGCTTCTTGCCAAGCACCGGATGGCTGAGATGCGGGATATGGACGCCTACATAGCAATACGTGGCAGCCATAACATTGCTGAACTGAGCGATGTGCCAGCCGGCCGGATGGACTTGGCCCAGGGGCATACCCGGAAGGTCCTTCGTCATCGGGTGGAGAAAACGAAGTGGTGTGTGTTACGCTGGCCCCATGCGGCGATGGCTCAGCAGGCAGGGATGAGCACCGAGGCTTTCGAGGATTTTTATTTCCGGGTTTGTCTTCTCGATTACAAGGCCCTCAAGCCCGCGATGAATGCCCTGGGCCGGCTCATGACGAAGACGGACCGCGTTCATATCAAGGGCCCGGGAACGGATCTCGAATTCTCCATCAAGGGGATTCCTGCCATTCCCTGTGGAGGGGAGTGCAACATTCCGGACGGGGAGTGCTTTACCGCTCCCGTACGGGATTCGGTAAACGGGGTAATTTCCCATAATGCGGCTACGATCTACAATGGGATTCCCTTTGATGGGATTGTGCTTGAATTTGAGAAAGGCAGGATCGTCAAGGCTCAGGCCGATGGGAAAGACAGGGCAATCAACAAGATTCTTGATGCGGATGATGGCGCTCGTTATGTGGGAGAATTTGCGCTGGGCTTTAACCCGGAGATCCGGGAGCCGATGCGGGATATCCTCTTTGATGAAAAGATCGCTGGTTCTTTCCATTTCACTCCCGGCCAGGCCTACGATGAAGCCAGCAATGGCAATAAGTCGAAGATTCACTGGGACATGGTCAGTATTCAACGCGCTGACCACGGGGGTGGAGAGATATGGTTTGATGGCAAACTTGTCCGGAAAGACGGAAAGTTCCTTCCGAAGTCTCTCCAAAAGTTGAACTGGTAGGATCGTCAGGCGGGGCGCCGGGGTGGGCGCAGTTTCCGGGATTGTTACGATGGGGGAGAGAGGTCGAATCGCCTTGGAAATAGTAAGGAAACCTGAAAGGCTGGAGGCCTGATGATCCGGCTGCTGGCACTATGGATGGGCTTTACCTCCATGGCCGGGGCTCGTGCCTATGTTGGCAGTGACGAGGAGGTTCCCTCCCCGGCCCGGGAATTCCGGGCAGCCTGGGTAGCATGTATTTATAATATAGACTGGCCCAGTAGCAAGGGGCTCAGCGCGAGGAAGCAGCAGGAGGAACTGACCCGCATTCTCGATAAGATGGCTTCTTTGCGAATGAATGCGGTCATTTTACAGGTACGTCCTCAGGCCGACGCGGTCTATCGCTCGAGAATTGAGCCATGGTCGCCATGGCTTACCGGGACGATGGGCCGGGACCCAGGCTACGATCCGCTGGCTTATTGCATTCAGCAGGCGCACGCGCGCAATATCGAGGTGCATGCCTGGTTTAATCCATTTCGGGCAGTGCCGCACAAGGATCACCGGGTTTCCCCGGATCATATCTCCCGGACGCATCCGTCCATTATCCGGAATTTCAAGGTGCACAAGTGGATGGACCCGGGGAACAGCTTCACGCGTCAACGCGCCCTGGATGTCATCATGGATGTGGTGCGGCGCTATGACGTGGACGGGGTTCACATAGATGACTACTTCTACCCCTATCCCAGCGTGGTTAACGGACGAGCCACGCCTGATTTCCCGGATGGCAGATCACCTGCTCAGCGGCGCGCCTTCGTGGACTCATTTGTTCGCACGATGTATTCCAAGGTTAAGAGTGCCAAGCCGTGGCTGCGGGTCGGCATCAGCCCGTTCGGAATATGGAAACCAGGGATTCCCCGGGGTACGACTGCCGGGGTTAACGCGTACGAGCATCTCGCAGCGGATTCGCGCAAGTGGCTGGCGTCTGGATGGTGCGATTACATGTCTCCCCAGCTTTACTGGAGGATCAAGGGGCCACAGAGCTATACGTTGCTTCTGGATTGGTGGCGTGCGCAGGGGCGGCGTCCGGTCTGGCCCGGCCTTGCTACGGCCCGTATCAAATCAAGTGAAGACCCCGGCCGGCCTGCCAGCGAGATGATCAATCAGGTGCGCCTCTCCCGTAGTATCGGAAAGAACTACGCCGGTCATATTCATTGGAGTGCGAAGTCTCTCATGCAGAACCGTGGCGGGGTAACCAGTGCCCTGGCGAAGAGCATATACACCCACCCCGCGCTTGTCCCCCCCATGCCCTGGTCAAGCAAGGCAGGGCTCCCTGCCCCCGGAGCCAGCGCCACTACTACGAGGGGCGCGACGCTCGTGCGTTGGTCTCGTGTTACGTCAGCCTCAAAATACGTGGTGCAGGCGCGCTACGGATCGCGCTGGGATACGTTTGCGGTCACTCACGGCAGCCGTCTTCAGGTTTCCCTGCGAGGCTCTCCCGACGCGGTAGCGGTGAGGGGAGTAAATCGATACGGAACGATTTCCAAGGCCACCGTGCTGCGGCGACGATAGGGGGAGGCCAGGGTGCTGAAGCGCCGGACTTGAGGTTGCGCTCTTGTGTTTTTGCTCTGCGGCGAACGGAGTTAGTGGTGGGCAAAAGTAATTGCAAAAAACTGATAATTAATAGATAATAGCCTTCGTTCACCCCCTATATTCTGGACTCATGACCATTCGTCTCTTTGTCGCTTCGGCAGGACTCCTCATCTTTGCCTGGCTGGCGACCACCTATTTTCTGACCGTGCCCATGGAGAGCTATTCGCGCTCATCCCCCGGCACCTTGTCCTCACTCGCCGGGGATGATCCGAAGGTCGCAGCCACTGGGGAGGACCCCTCCTCCTACGTGCTGGCGACGGAGGAGTTTACTCGGGAATAGCCGCCGTGAAGCTGTTGCGGGGGCGACCTTTGCAGGGAAGGCGCCGTTATTTCTCGCTTGGGATTATTGCTGGGAGACCTTGTTCCATTTGCAGACCTCGCAGCAGCGGAAACCATCCCTGTAAAATGATATAACCGGAGCTTGATTGGGTAGTGGGCGTTAATCTTCTTCCTTGTTTCCTTCTGGGTGCCGTATTGTAACTCTGCCCTGCAAGATCACATCGGACAGCGAACGCTGAAACCCAACGATGGCCGTAAGCTTGAAATGTGCCGCCTGTGGCGCGGAAGTTGAATTTGAGGATCTCTCCCCGATGGTCGAAGAGACCTGCCCGGGATGTCAGGTCAAGGTGCGCTACCGGGAGTGTGACAAACAGATGGCCATCCCGGTCAGCATGAAGCTCCCGGAGGAATTCGCACCCGTGGATTTAAGTTCGGTGGCAGACAAGTCTTCCCTGCTCGTGGGGCGTTACAGGAAGCCGTCTGAGGAGTCGGAGAGTGGCAGCAATGTAGAACTGATGCTGGCCAAGGCTCTGGAGTCACTGGCTCAGTCGATTGGGCACCTTGATGATCGGTTGACCCGACAGGAACAGGGCTCAGAGCGAGATGAAGAAAAGGAAGATGCGGAGGATCCGGCCTTCGAAAACACCCCTGCTGAAGATGAGGGGTTGAAGGTTGTCGCCGCCAATGAAGGGAGCGGGGAATCTGAAGTTGTTCATCTGGATCCGAAGGAAAAGGCTAAGTTCGGTGAGGATGAAAAGGCAAACCCCGTTGAAGCCCGGGTCCTTGTACGGCGCGAAGCGGCAAAGGCCGCTCATGCCTTTCAGCGGGAAAAGCAGGTCCAGGGAGATTGGGATGAACGGACAGCTCCTGCTAGCCGTCAGGTGGGAATTGGTTGGTTGATGGCTAACTATCCCAAGACTACCGTAG
>MDTA01071008.1_pt1 | contig 11491 bp, 10 predicted proteins | sample 811151 | NCBI WGS metagenome assembly MDTA01 (sample SAMN05326648, study PRJNA326480) | marine metagenome | isolation source: seawater | place: Indian Ocean: South | collected 2010 | reverse complement strand
GTATTCGATGCAGTTGTAGTTCCTGTATTCGTAGTGTAGCCATAGGATAGAATCTTGTCTTGGATAGCGGCAGAGGTCATCAACGACGTATCGTTGTCTGCAAAAGACTCAGAACTCGTTTGAAGACTATTAGCCGCTAGTTCGGATACTGTCAAATCACCTACGTTGAGTGTGATTGCCCCGCTAGTTGCCGTACCCGTCAGCCCCGTTCCTGCCGCAACGCTATACACCACACCTGAAACGCCTCCAATCGAACCTCCTGTGATGCTTACCGCGTCAGAGTTCTGCGTAGCCATTGACCCTAGACCCAATGAGGCTCTAGCAGTCGCACCGCTTTCCGCTACCCAATTAGCCCCACTTCCTACGATGAATACTCCGTCAGAGGGGGTCATAGCGGCCAAAGTCACTAAATCTCCGTCATAGGATTGATATGTGTTCAGGCCAGATATTTCACCTGATGCAGGATTTACGATTGGTTCTTCGGGTGAAGCCAATAGGCTGAATGTAACTATCTCGTATTGGAGCGTGTACCTGAATAGTTTCTTGCTCCTATCAGAAAGGTCTGTCCTTGTCTTGAATATGGCTCGATCGAAGTTCGTACCATCTCCCTTTCTGAATCCATGTATGATTCTTCGGACCTCGTTCCTTAGTTCTGATAATCTCTCTCTGCTATCGACAGACCTTATGTCGATGGTGATATTGACGTGTTCGTTCACATAGTCATACAGCAGTTCGGGTTGCGCTTCGTTATGTGCTGTCTCAAAGATACGGATGACATCGCTATCGAGCATCCTGACTCTCTTCGCATCGCCCCTGTCAAGATCGGCAATGTCCTCTATGGATGGCTCTGGGGGTTTAGACCAGTTCGACTGGAGTATGTCTCGTAAAGCAATTATCGGGTCAGCCAAGGTACGCATCCTCCAGTTTGTCTATTGATACCTCTATCTGCTTGCCCGCAGGGCTATTGTTTACCTGTATCATAGCCAGTTCTTCTAGTTCTTCGTCAGAGTAGTCAAGGCCGTCCCTTTCAGACATCTTCCTCTCTCTGTCTAAAACCACCTCGTAAGTGGATTTCTGCGCTTGGGCAGACTCAGAGATAGACTTCGTAACTTCCTTTAGATTTTTTAGGATGTTCTCAAGGTATTTGATGTAACTCTCTTGCACAGACTAACCACCCATACCTGCAACAATTATTGACTCTTGATATGGGATTAGTAGTCTCTTCACCTCTTCGTCTAGTTTCTGCATCTTTGAACTCAAATCCACGTTCTGCGTTCCCTCTGGGAACATCGCCGTGTAGTCGTCAGTCATCATGATGTCCATGGCAACCAACTTCGTGCAAGCATCCTCTATGGCCTTGTCGAGATACCTCTCTCCATAGACGTATGAAATCTTGAGGCTGTGATTCTCAAAGAATGGGTATTGATTGTTGAACATGATTGCACCGTTGTCCTCTATCGACCACCAGTCCTTCTGTCTTTGCTCATCCGTGGCATCGCTATCGAATGTGGTTTGCTTGACGACGGTGCTTGTAGTGAGTCCTGATTGGAAGTCTGACGTGAGATCGTCTGCTATGGTTATGCTGTTGCCGCTCCTAGTGCATCTTGCTACCTTTATGTCCGTGCCAGAACCATAGTAATACAACCCATTTCCTTGTACGAAGCCAGAGGCATCTGCAACGGTGAATGTGCTACCAGTTGAAGCAACGGTCTGGCTGTTGGTGTTGCTCAGGTCGAAACCAAAGCAACTCTCGTTCGTGACGGCAATGGTGACTATCTCTCCCTCATCGGTCGATCTCATGCTACTAATCAGGACGTTGCCATCACCCTCATCGCTGTTGGCAGTAGCAAGGAACTCATGGCTCACATTGAGTGCTTTGCTGTTCTCAGTCATGCTACCAATCTGTATGGCCGCTTTGGACGTGTTACTGTCTTGGTTAATCAGGTTGCCAATCTCAGAGGCTATGGTCTTGACACCGAAGTCCTTCGCCCATGTGGTCGATGATGTCCCACTTGACAATGTTGCAGTATGCGCTATGTTGGGACACAGGAATATCTTGTCTGTCGCGTTAAACAGATGAGGGTCTTTGACAACAAGGCGTATGCGAGCGGCGGCTAGTTCCCTATACTTGTCTCCCTGCCAGACGCCCATTCGCAGGAGTCTTTGGATTGGCCTGTATCTAAGGTAAACCGCACCAACGTAATCTGTGTAGTACCTCCTTCGGTATGGCTTGAAAGTGGTGAAGTTCTGATACTCATCGACCATGATGTGGGGTCGCCATGAGATTCTGCATATACCGTCGATGTAATCCTGCCTTCTCCTTATCAGAGTCTCGACTTGAGACTTGGTTATTCCCCTTTGACCAGAGTTGGAGAGTACGCTTGTCGGCTGTATCTTTGCCAGATTGGCCTTCGTGTATGCAGTCCCCGGATCGACCGCTTTCAGAGTCACGCCTCCACTAGACCCTGTTGATTCGACGCCTGTCAGCGTAATTGATTTCCCCAGACCATCCACGTTGTCGTAAATGGTCAGCACGTCATCCGTAGCGAAACCCCATCTCCGATAGTCCTCGCCAGAGATTGGCATCTTTATCACAGTCTGCCCTCCCTCTGAGGCTGTGGTTGTATCTCCAATCAACTCTGTTGGTTTGGCGTCTGGTAATTGCAAGTAGGACTCGACCTTTGCAACGGTGGTGTAAACCAACTCATCAGGATAGAGGGGCTGACTTGGCCTATGCCCCGGTGTGAATGTCCTTGGCACTATGCATCACCCATGTCTCCCCAGATTGAAATCCATGTCTGATCCGCAACCGGCACATCGAGGAGTCCAACAGAAATGCAACAACCCACAGTCGGTGCAACGAGTTCCCGATGTGATGTTCTGAATGTCATATCTCTCCCTACCTCTCAACTTCATCTTGATTGTCTGCGCCTTCGCAAGGTTCTTCCTGCTAAAGGGGGAGTCGCCCTCGTGGATAGAACCTTCGTCGGTGGCTATCTCAGCCATGCGTGTCTTGCGACGACGCTCTATCTCGTGTGCTTCTTCAAAGCAGAGGTCATCGACTTCTAGTCCCACCGGCAAGCCCCCGATTAGGCTCGTCCACCTGTGACTGTGACATATGTGACTACGGTTGATAGATTGGTCGCGTTATCGACCTCATCCAAAGCATCTCCATCTCCACCTGCTTCAAACGCCTTCAACTTCTTGTTGGTTCTGTCGTATTGGAAGACGAAACCGCCACTCACTTCAACATGGACGGTTTCTATGTTTGAAACATAAGCAGTTAGATCGAGTGCTTCTCCGCCAGTTGGATAACTCGCGTCAAAAGTTACCTTGAGAGCAACAGTAAGCCTATTGCCCGTCACGTTCGTTCGTCCTAATTGCTCGACTGTAAGTGCCATACAATTAACTCCTTGGGGACAATCCTATTTAACATATATTTTTTTAATCACTCATGAAGAATGGTGATTTTAGCGATGTTTGATGCTCCACTTGTGAAGACTTTGCCACCAGAAAGGGACAATGTGAACTTGACTCTGCCGCACACCGCTCCGTTCCACGATCCTGCCGCACCTGCCGGGTTGTTGATTGTGAGATGCACTCCTGCTGTGTCCGTGTTCGCTCCCTCTGCAATCTGGAACTGTCCTACTAGGTTGCTTGCGGTCCTGAAATCGAGACTCGATACGGTTTCACAATACTTGTAATCGGTTCCGCCGTCCGATTCCGCATCCATCGTGATTGCCATTGAACCCTGTGTAGCACCGTTGGAGTTGCTTGCCATGCGAGACATATCTAACACGATACGGGAAATCTTCCCATTCATGTCGATAGTGCCACTTATGGAACCTGTGCCATCTCCGGTGATGTCTAGGACTCTGCGGTTGATTCTGGTGCGACTTGCGTAACGACCTACGCCGTCATCAATCTCATCGTTCACTCAGACGCCCCCGTGATGTGTTCACGGGCGGCATCGGTCATAGATGCCTTGGTCGATCTGTTGTTCACGGAGATGCCCTTGTCTGAACACCAAGCCATCATCTGCGCTCGTGTCATAGTGCTGTCGAAACCTGCCGCCGCTAGGAGTATGTCCACATCCACCTCTGCATCGGTAGTAGCAGGGACTGGTTCTTCCTCAACTACTGGCTCAGGCTCAGGCTCTGCTACGGGAGTCGGTTCTTCGACTACATCGAGCATCTTCTTCGCCTGTTTCTTGCTAGTGCCTACTACTTCCCAAGCCGTTGCACCATTCTCAATCATAGGAATGAACTTGTCCCTGATAAGATCCTCTGGGATGTCGTCCCTAATCATGCCACGGGAAAACCCTGCAACGATGTGCTTGCTTAGGCGTATTTCCGTGTAAGGGCGGTTTCCAACGTAACGAAGGCTAAGAGCCATTTGGCTCACCTTCACCTGTATAGGAAGGACATCCTAATCGTGTCACCATCATTACCTGCGCCGGTGAACTTTAGCAGGGTGGTTGTTGATACATTCCCTGCCACGGGGATTGCGTTCCCTGCCGCCGAGGTAATGTTGTGTAGGCTTAGGATTCCTATCAATTCCGAACCAACTACGGGGTTGGTTGCTAGTGCTAGATCGTAAGCCGCCGCCGCATCACCATCTGTGATTACGACATCAACAACGCCCATGCAGATTGTGCCTGTTACGCTGTCGCTTCCGATTGGGCTTTGTAGCCATGCTGTGTCGTCCATTCCAACGCCACCCCAAATGCGGCTGTTGAATACTTCTGTCGGTGTTCCTGTCAAATTTGTGTTTGCCATATTTTTCTCACTCCTTTTTCTCCATCATTCTCCATCTGCTCACGCGGATATGTCCCTCACCTTTCCGTGCGCTCGATAGAATAACTGCCATAGTTCTCCCATGGTGTGGAACATTCCCATCTGACCTAGCCTGTTGATCCCGAATGGGTCGCCAGTCTCGATACCGGACTCGTGGTACAGAGTTGGCTTGGCTGTGCAGAAGTATAGGTAGTCCGTGTCGAGGAAATACATTCTCGACAGTTCGCCTGAGTCTGCGTGTACGTCCTTGGAAGGAATTAGTGGTACGCCGTTGTAGGTTGCTACGACGAATCCTGCCTCCATACCGGGGACACCCTTGACTCCGTTCACGCCGGGAACGACTCTCTTCATCTCGGTGAACCTCTGCTGTGGCTGAAGGAGTTGCTGAATCTTCTCAAGCGTGTCGTAGCCAGTCAGCATGACCTTTGGCTGTCCACCCTTCTCCCAGATGCTTCGGAACATTCCGTCTATGATGTTCAGAGACAGAGCGCGAGCGGCTCCTGCGGCTCCTGCGTCCACGTTGGAATCGTACCATTGTGCTGAACCTGCACCTGCACCGTTCCTCGTGATGTTGTATTGGTTGTGATCGCTGATTGCAGTCACGAAGTCAGTTGCAGACTCGGTGAAGGAAGACGAAAGCGTCCTGTCTAGGGACTCAAAGTCGTTTCCTGCTGTTACATCCACGTCCTCTAGGAGCATTGTGTTGATGTGTTCGGCGTGGTGCTTTGCCATCTCCATCTTCATGACAGCCCTAGCGTCACCCAATCCGTCGTCCTTGTCAGCGAGGAACATTGCAGTCTCGCTCAGGTCGAAGGTGTGAGCCACGGTCTTGGGCTTGGTGCTGACCTCTGCGAAGGTCGGCTTGCTCGTTTCTGGAAGAGTTCCGTTCTCAGGTAGTCCGCCGCCCTTTGTGAAGGAGGGCTTGTCGGTGACTACCCTCCAACCGCTCTTTTCCCAAGGCTTCTTGGGCAGTATGCTGAAGGCGTTGAACTCTTGGTTCAACTGCGACCAGACCTTTCTTCCGAAGATTGCTTGGTAGGTTCCTGTGGTACTGCTCACCAGAGGCGAGTCAGCCTTGAGGAGGTCAGTTCCAGAGTATGCCCATGCGTTTGCACCTGCACCTGCTCCGTAGTATAGCCTCTCCATGTCTTCAATTGTTCGTATGTATCCTCTTGATCCACTCATTTTTTTCACTTCCTTTCTCCTATCTCACCCGAAAAACGATTACTCGCCCCTCAAAGCCCTCCTTGCTAGATCTTCTGTGGCCTTCCACCCGTCGAGGTCTGTACCCATCTGGGCAAACTCCTCGTGTGTAGGGATGCGAATGTCGGTCGTGTCAGGCGCGGCTGACTTGGCAATCTCGTCAGAGCCAGAGCGTAGGTTCTCAATCTCTGCCTTTAGAGTAGCAATCTGTCCGCCGTAGTCGTTTGCCTTCTGAACCTCTAGTGCGCGAGCAGTCTCGGCCTCGTAGCGAGACTCCCAATCCTGCTTTACTAGGGACTTGAGTGCCTCTTCGTCGCGTAGTGCCGCGTATGCCGAGTATCCCCTCTCTAGGTCGTCAGAGGTTATGTCTCCTGCCTTGATTACGTTCTCGTTCCCGCTTGGTGCGTTGTATGCCATGTTAGCAACACCGGGTTGCTTGATGACGTACTTGTTGCCACCGGGAGCGGCTAGAGCGGGCATGGTTGGCTCGGTTGCGTCCTCGCCGCTTCCGATCTCGTCGCCCTGTCCTCTGTGAGAGTAGCCACCTTGGCCGTCCACTCCGACCATGTATGCCTTCTCTAGGCCGAAGTGTTCCCTGAGTCCGTCAAGGTTCACGCCCTGCTCGTGAGCGAACTTCTCAAGAGTGTCGATGTAGTCAAGAGCGTCCTGAGTGGACTTTCCAATCTCTTTCTTCTCCTTCATGTTCTCCTCTTTCTCTTTCTTGGGCATATTCTTATCCTCGCTATACATACCCTTGTCATCTCCTTTTTCTTCTGACTTGTCCAGTTTGCTGAGTATTCCACTCAGGCTGTCCCTGATTTCCGTCAATGCTTCATTGTCTGTCATTTTTTCCACTTCCGTTTCGTCCATTTTTAGTATGGTATATCTGGCCTCTGGGTTAATTCCCTTCTTGCAGAGAGTTATCTCGTGCAACTCAAGGTCAGTAATCTCTCGGTGGTTGCCATGCTCAGGCGTGTGCTTAGACACACGGAATAGGGCTTGGCCCCCTATTGAAAAGGCGCGGAGATCTCCATCTCGCACCTGCTTTTGCACTTCTCGTGCTTTCTGAATGTCGTTGCGAATCCTGCAAACGACGAATAGGCCGTGGTCGTCCACCTCGGACTTCCACACTCTGCCTTGTGAATCTGTGAAGGAAGGAACTACCTCTCCGACTTGAATGCCGCTATGTGCTAGTTGCACGTTCCTGAATGCCGCGTTGTCCATGAATTTGCCAAAAGCCTTCTTTAGTGCGTCAGCAGGGATTCTGTCACCCTGCTTGTCCACCATGTCCACGCTTGCGTATCCGGCAACAAATAGATCGTTGCCGATGTCCTGCTTGAGGATGAAGTCTGCTCCGAAAGCGGACCATCCAACTGAGGGTTCAAGCATCTCTGCGGTTGCCATTGTTTTGACCAATTTCTTACAATGGTATATCAATGACAACATGACAGGGCTGTCATAACTCACAGGGCTTTGTCATCACGAATGGCGGGCAGTACGTCGTTTTCATCCTCTTCGTGAGTTTTTTCTTTTCTTGGAATGCGAATCTTTGCTTTCTCCTCATTCACCTCTAAGACAGAATCTCCCTCCTCTGTCTCCACAATCATTTGGAGAGGCTTGAACATTCTCTTAGGATCGACTGCCTCTTCACCCTCTCTTGGATTGCCGAAAGTAGTGTTCTCTTCATCAGTAATATGTGTCGGTCCCGTTGGTGCGGTTATGTCTGCTTGCATACCCGCCCAAGCACCTCCATCTGCTGATGCCCTGTTCATGCGAGGAAATGCAAACTTCTCCTGTATGTCATCATCAATCGCCTCATTGACCGTCCATCGCTTGTCATCCATCTGCTCAAGCCCGTACTCTCCTGCATACTTGTCAAGGGTACTTTCTTTGAGGCCATCGACCAAGGCTAGTATCTCCTTCGTGGTCTTTGCCTTGTCATCATGAGTTATGGCTTTACGAGCGTGTCTCATCAAGTCAGAGATGCTTTTGTCATCGTCAAACTCAGATTCTGTTATGACTTCTGGAGCCTTGTCTATTGTCTTTGTTAGGTATGAAGGAATGTGTCTTAGAAGATGATTCTCCGGTTCTATGTGATACGCGGCAACAGGACTCCATATGCTTGATTGTATCTTGGCGTTCTTGATGAGATACTCTGGACCCTCGTATGATTCTATGAATATCCCATGCTCGTCTGTGTCAGTCTTGACTATGACTGGTCGATGTATGGATGGATACTCTAGGATAATGTCGGGGCCTTTGACGCTGACCTCTGGCAATGGAGGGAGTATTGCCTCCTTGCTTATGTCAGTCTGTGCATAGAGAATCCATTTTGGATGCACTTCTTTGCCTTTCATGAATGTTGAAGTCGCATCTCTAACTAGCAAGTCATCCCTGTCCAAGTTCGCTATCGCCTTTGCAAGGCCGTCCTGATCTGTATCAACACAGCAGTTTGGCGCAGGATAGTGAAGATTCTCGGTAGTCGAGTATAGCGTTCTTAGTATGTTCACTCTATCACTAAGAGGTTCCATGTGTATGTCATCACCCTTGTGAACAAGGAGATCGACGACGGTTAGGACATCGCCATCAGCATATGCATCGAAGGTGACATCCCCCTCAATAGTGTCCTTCATCGACTTCTTGATTTTGCTTGAGAGGCTAGAAGGTTCTATGCTCTTGCCCGTTTTCTTCACAAGCAAATGCCGTCCCTTTGGCTTTTTCTGGACAATCCAATTGCCAGTAAAGCCCTTCAAGTCATCAATATCATCTAGGTTCCTAAGAACGTGAGCGGGTTCTATGGTGTCTTTAAACACACCAGTCGGCTTGTAGTCATCCGACTTCGCTAAGTCATAGGACAAAGTTGGGAAGCCCATTGTCGAATTACTAGAAGCATATATCCCGGCGGTTACATTTGGAGGTATGATTTGTTTTTTCGACCATTGGGGATCGACTGCACTAACCAGTCCCTCATGTGCGGTTCTCTGTAAAGTCGTGAACGGTGTGTCTTTGATGGAAAACTCCGGGCTATCTGTGTCTCTGTTCCACTTCCATGCAAGAGTCGCGGGCATTGGATTGCCCCACCCGTCTGTGTTGCCGCTATTGTGGGATGGTGCGGCCACGGATTCTGAGTTCGGGCTAACAGGACCGAACACTCCTCTTTTCATTGATTTCATGCCACTTGAGTAATCAGGAATCGAGTATTCAAAGTTATGAGTATTATTTCCTCGCAAGAGTGCATACTCTGCGGCTTGCGCTATTTGTTGTATGTTGCCCCTTGCTATGGTCGAGAGATTAGGGTCAGTCCCATCTGGAGTCAAGTGTTCCGCTCCGAATTGACCCATGATGTCAGTTGCCATTCTTCTCATGGTAGTAGCCAAGGCCTGATCCGTATTCTTCGCATGACGATTGTGCAGGTCGTAATACTCCATGTTTGAGTTAGGGTGTTCCTCCCTTAACCTACCACTTCTAGGCTGATGCAAATCAGAGGTAGCCATTATGGCTTGACCTAGTTTGCTGAAATTGAATGCGCTTGATGGGATAGTCATGATGTTGCCTTGGCCCTCGATTGATTGTGGCGGTAGGTGTTGATGCCTAGAGGCATGACTCCAATTTGCCCTTCTCCTCTCAAAATCCATGCCTTCTCCCATGGACATCGGAGTATGAGCATGAGCGTGTTCGGGTGTAGCATTAGATGAGACAGGGAAGTGAGAACCACTAAGCATATGCTGTCCCTCTATTGGGACGCCATCCGTAAGCATGGACTTCAACCATCCATCACCGAACATCTTGGGATATGATTGCGATAAGAGGGACTTTAACGAGTCATGGTCACGACCGACTCCTCCCCAATATTGGAATGGCTCCCACCAATGATAGTTATGTCCCGGTTCGCCTTCGATGTAGGGAGAATAAAACATATCCTCTCCTGAAGCAGTAGGGCCACTTCGATCGCTTGGCCTCTGCCACCAAGCAGAGAGAGGGGTGTACCTGTCTCGCCAGTTCCTCAATGCCCTGTCCCATGTCATGCCCGTCTTCCCCTGCAAGTCATTCATGAGTTTCTTAGCATCTGGAGAATCCATGTCCTCGGTCTGACTCATCTTTCCTACGATGTCAAGGAATCTCTCTATCTGTTCAGGCTCATTCCACTCAAGGCCAAAGAGATATGGAAGCAGACCGAAGTCATTCGTCAAATGGTTTCTCTTCTGTTCAGCCCATTCCTCCTCTGACAATCCAGAGTTAGCGATTGACTTCTTATACATACTCAAAACAGATTTATCTGGCTGACCATGCATCCTCGCCTCCTCGCCCCTTCTCTTGTTTCTCCTCTCAGTCTCTTGGTGTTTTTCTCCTGAGCCGTTTATGAAATCGAAGAGATGCTGAACATAGTGAGGCTCACCCCATGCGCTTCCATGTAGCAACGGACAACAGTTTGAGTTCATGCCAAAGGGATGGTGTTCGCCAAAGCGATTACCCTCACTAGCCATGGGCCAATCTGATGCATATGATGTTGAGACTTTCGTGTGTCCTGCTAGGAAGTCCTTGTAATCAGGCAGGACCATCTCAGAGGGGAGCAATGCCCCCTCCAAATCACGCATAGTGTATGGAGACTCAGGTGCTGACATGGCAAGCGCGGCCATGTCCTGCTTGGTTATCTCAGCACCATCAAGCGTTTTCAGATACTCAGAGACTGGTGGACTCTTACCGATTATGCAGGAGAGAACCACGTCAGTCCTAAGTTTGACCTGATCTGACATACTTCCCACCATCATAGGCGGGCATATATCTGCTCTATCTTACTTGCTATCTCATCAATGATGCCTAGTTGGCCGACATCTGCTTGCTTCCTGATTGTAGCAAGTGCCTCCTCAACCTTGTCACGATACATGGACCCGCCAGTCCCTCCATCGTTGAGTTTCATATGCAAAGACGAACCATCGACACCATATCCCGTTTTGTAAACGGAGGGCATATCGTAGTTCTCGCTAGTGATTGACTTCTTTGGACCGTCCTCCGTGTAAGGAAGAAGTTGGTTGTAATGAGGGCCGTGTGCAGGTATCTCAGTCTCGCCGGATATTTCCATATACATCGGCTTCACATCGCTTCCTGACTTCTCTTGGAAATACTTCTGGAGGAAGTCAGACGTAGGATCGGACTTCTTAACGTCCCCACACTCTCTATCGCATTGTGCCTTTTGCTCTGCTGAACACTCAGAGTATTTCTTACCGAACTTCTTCATGCAATACTTGTTCTTCTCGCTCATGTCAGCCTTCTTGATTTTCTTCTTCTTCCCTGACATTGCGGCCTCGATAGCCATGCCTCGCTTCTTCTCATAACCTGACAACTTGCCGTCATCATCCAAGTCTGCCTTGTCCTTGTTCCTGACTTGCTTCTTTACTCCTCTTTTGCCACAGGTAGGGCAGTCGTCATCCTTGCACATACCTCCAGACTCCATGGACATACACGAGTTCTTCTCAATACCCATTGCCTTTTCG
>MDTA01081967.1_pt1 | contig 11493 bp, 13 predicted proteins | sample 811151 | NCBI WGS metagenome assembly MDTA01 (sample SAMN05326648, study PRJNA326480) | marine metagenome | isolation source: seawater | place: Indian Ocean: South | collected 2010 | reverse complement strand
TGTTTTTCTTTTAATTTTTTTTTTATTTTTAATTTTTTTTTTAAAAATGTGTTTTCTTTTTTTTTTTTTATTTTTCTTCATTAGGCTTTTATGATTTATCAACAATTGTCTAATAAATATAGTCCCTAGTGGTAGGTGTGGATAAGAGTTTTTTACTTAATTGAAACTGAAATACAACCTGATCTCCCCATTTGAAAGCCATTTCGCAACCTGCGAGATAAAATTCCCACATTCTAAAAAATTTTTCGTCAAACATTTCTAATACTTCATTTTTTTTACCCATAAATCTATTTTTCCAATGTCTTAATGTATGCGAATAATGCATTCTCAGTACCTCCATATCGGCAATAACTAGATCTGAATTTTCTATAGGTCTAGCTAATTCACTTAAACTTGGGGTATATCCTCCAGGAAATATATATTTTGATATCCATGGATGAGGGTCCCGTGGTGTCATAACCGATCCGATTGTATGTATTAATGCAACACCATCATCTGTTAAAAAATTTGAAACTGATTTGAAGTATTTGTTATAGAACTTTTTACCCACGTGTTCTAAAATTCCTACGCTAACTACTCTATCAAATTTTTCATTTAATTGTCTGTAGTCAATTAATTTAAATCTAACTTGATTTTCAAGGTTTAACTCTTTAGCTCTCTTTTTGCTATATTCTAATTGATTTTCTGATAGGGTAATACCAAGTACTTCACATTTACTTTGTTTCGCAATTTCTAAGGCTAATGTTCCCCATCCAGAGCCAATATCTAACACCTTTAAGTTAGGTTTTAAATTTAATTTTTTAATTATATGATTCATTTTATTTTTTTGAGCATCTTCTAAAGTTTCTTTCTCGTTTTTGAAATACGCACACGAATATTGTCTATTTTCATCGAGAAATAAATCATATAACTTTTCAGAAATATCATAGTGATGTGCAACATTGAATTTTGATTTTTTTATAAAATTAAAATTTGTTAAGTAACTATATACACCCATTAGTTTTTTTATTACCGTCGCATAATTACTCGTAGGTCCACGACCAATATTTTTCATTGCTATCTCTAAGAAGTCTGTTAATGAACCATTTTCAATAGCAACAGATCCGTCGCTGTATGCTTCTCCTAAATATAGGTCTGGTAAAAGCAAAAGTTTATAATGAAGACTTTTGTCTAATAGTATTAATTTTATAGGTGGGCTGTTCTTAGGCTTCCCAATTACAAATTCATTCTTATTTGCATCAACCAAAACAAAGCCATCAATCTTAAATAAATTTTCTAAAAAATTAGTTAATTTTTTCATAAATTTAAATAATTGATATTAAAATCTAATTTATCTAATTCTTCAAATAATTTTTTTTCCTGATTTTTATTCAGTAAATCTAATATAGGTAGAACATTTTTAAATTTTGGATCTTTTTTTGATAGGTAAGTATGCAATCCAGACACTAAATCGAAATTATTAAAAGCTTTTCTAATTAAACTTAACTTTTCATTTAATGAACTATTTTTGTCATTATTAAAGTCATCATAAACTTTTCTTGCTATGTAAGAAGTAACATTACAAGTGGCTGATATAACCCCATGGCATCCCATCTTTAAAGAATTCATCAAATTTTCTTCAGTTCCAAGTAGGACGGCAAAGTTGTTTAGTTTAATTTTATTAAAAATATTTCCAGTAGAATCTTTAACCCCAATAATTTGTTTAGGGAATTGGTCTTTTAATTGTTTTATACATTCAACAGAAAATTTGTATCCACAAAGTTTTTCGTAGTTATATAAAATAACTTTACAATTATCGATCCTCTCAAATATTTTAGCAAAATAATTTATAACATCTTTATCTGAGTAATTATAATAAGCAGGTGGCATGATAAGAAAATATTTCAAATTTTGTGAAACTGCTATATGCATTAAATTTGTAGTATCATTTAGGGAATTTAGTCCCGTACCTATAATAAATTTTTTATAATTTTTATTTACAGCTACAGAATTTATTAGTCTAATTTTTTCACCTATCGAAATTAATTGAGATTGACCAGTGCTTCCAAGTAATACTACTCCATGACATCCATTTTTAATTAAGAAATTTGCATGTTTAACTGTTAAATCTACATTTAGGGACAAGTCATCATTAAAAACTGATAAAGCGGCCGCATAAATGCCTTGAATTTTGTTCATAATTTAAATTTATATAAATTAATTATTTAGTAAACATTAATTAGAATTATGAAAATACTTGTAGTCCAAAATAGAATGGGAATTGGGGACTCAATTATGTTTTTGCCATTTATTGAGGCCATATCAAAAAAATTTGGTGTAGCAGTAACTTGTCTAGTTAAAAAAAGTTCAAAGGCTGATGAGTTGTTAAAAGATAATAAATTTATTAAAGAATTTATTTTTTTAGAAAGAGAAAAAAATGAAGGATATCATGATGGAATAAAGGGGTCTATTAATTTAATTAAAAAATTAAGAACATGTTCTTTCGATAAAATATTTATATTTAATTCATCACTAAGATTTTATCTTATAGCAAAATTTTCAGGAGTGCATCAAATTTATCAGTACCCTCTTTTTAGAAAGAAAAAACAACACATTATTTTAACTGCCAAAAATTTTCTTAAACGTGCCATTGAAATAGATGTAAAGAATGACCCAGTTATAAATTTAGAAAAGAAATTAATAGACTCAGCTAAAGCAGAATTTGGAATAGACGATAAAAAAAAAAATATTTTATTTGGCATTGGTGGATCAGGTCCAACAAAAAGAGTGCCAGCTAATATAATAATTAAAACAATGGAGTTAATTAATAATATTTATGATTGCAAGTTTTTTTTAGCAACTGGTAAAAGTAATGGTGAACAAAAAATTCTTAATGAAGTTTTAAATTCAAAACTTGGTAAGAATTGCTTTGCATTAGATAATTATAAAATTTACAATATTCTACCAGTAATTAAAAATTGTAATTTGTCGATTTGTAACGATTCTAGTTTCAGCCATCTTTCCTCTGCTTTAGGTGTCAAGACTATAGTGCTTATGGCTGATACACCTTTAATTTACGGAAATTATAGTTCAAAAATGTATCCGATTTTACCTGATGGTGAAAATTCCGTTTCTCATAATACTTTGGGGAAAGAGAAAATTAATTCTCATAAAATTTTTCTAAAATTTAAAGAATTAATAAACTAAGTAATGCTTTTTAAAACTGTATCTTTAGCCTCGTTTACAATTGAGGCAAGTCTAGCTAATTCTGGGCTCACATCTGGATGTATCTTTTTCATTATTTTTTTATAAGAATTCATTACTTCATTCCTAGTATATTGTTTTTTAGGACTTAAATTTAAAATTTTATATGCTTCCTCAAGTGAAATTGTTTGAGTATTTAAATTTTGATTAATATTATTAAAATTAAATCTGCCATAACTTTTTAGTACTCTCAACAAACTCCAAATCCTTAGAAATTGCAAGAGTGTAAATCCTGCTTTAGTTTTAATTAATGGCAATACCATCATTAAGAAAGGTAAAGAAAAGATATATCTTCCTGCAAAAGCCATTAAAATTGCCAGTAAAACTGAAATAATGATTATCGAGGACCTTATAGCTTTAGCCACCTTCTTTGTTGAGCTTTTAGCAAACCAATTAAGAAAAAAGTACATTAAGACAAAAATAACAAGTGTGATAACAAAAATATTCATATAATAGATTTTATAATGAAGATACCACAACTTAAAAAGAAAACAGAAATTAAATCTTGTCACAATACTAGTTGGGAGGATGATTATAGCTGGGTTCATCAAGACAACATACTTGAAGTTTTAAAAGATAGCTCAAAACTAAATCCTGAAGTCAGGCAATATCTAGAGGAGGAAAATAAATATACCGACTATCATCTCGAAAATACTAAACAAACTCAAAAGAAATTATTTCATGAAATTAAAGGTAGAATTAAGCTGGACGATGAGTCAATTCCCTTTAAGGATAAAGTCTATGAATATTGGACTAAAACGACTGCAAAAGGAAACTACTCGATTAAATTAAGAAAGAAAATAGGTACAAACAATATTGAAGAATATTGGAATGGGGATAAGGAAAAACACAAACTAAAAACTGAATATTTTGGTATTGGGGATTTAGAAGTAAGTCACAATGACAAAATATTAGGTTATTCTTTAGATTTAAAAGGCTCAGAGTATTTCACAATATACTTAAGAAATATAAAGGAACAAAAAATAATTTCAGAGCAAATAAGTGATACCTCAGGAAGTATTACTTTTAGCTTGGATGACAATTTTGTATTTTATTCTAAGCTTGATAAGCATCATAGACCACGAAGCATCTATAGGCATAAAATAGGTAGCTCTGTTAAAGAAGATGAATTAATTTTTGAGGAAAAAAGTGAGGCTTTCACTGTAGGAATAAATCTTACTTCTGATGAAAAATTTTTTATAATAACAACTTCAGATCATAATACTTCTGAACAGTACTTTTTTGAGGTAAATGAAAAAAACCCAAATCCTAAATTAATTAAAAAGAGAAAAAAAGGAATAATATATTCAGTAAATAGTTGGGATGGAAAATTTTATATGCACACCAATGAAAATGCTGAAGATTTTAAAATAGATTATTGTAACGATTTAACAAATCCTAAATGGACATCATATATACCAGCTCAGAATGAAGTTTTGATTGGGGGTTTGACTTTTTTAAATAATTGGGTGCTAAGATCAGAAGTTTCAAATGCATTAGCTAAAATTTTTGTGAAAAATCAGCAGAGTGGCGAAGAGGAAGAAATTATATTTACCGACGAGAAGGTAATTGAGCCAGGAATTTCCTTGGTTCAAAGAGATAGAAATACTAATTTAATTTATTTAAGCTATTCTTCTCCTAAAACCCAAAATAGGACATATATTTACGATTTAAAAACTAAAAAGAGAACTTTGATTAAGGAACAAGAAATTCCGTCTGGGCATAATCCTGATGATTACATTGTAGAGAGAATGGAATGTATATCTAATGATGGAAGAAAAGTTCCTATAACTTTGACAAGGCATAAAAAAACTAAACTTGATGGCTCTGCTATTCTGCTCCTGTATGGTTATGGTTCCTATGGTAACTCCATGTCATCATCATTTTCCTCTACTAAACTAAGTCTTATTAATAGAGATATAATTTGGGCAACTGCTCATATTAGAGGCGGTATGGAAAGAGGAATGAAATGGTGGAAAGAAGGGAAACTACTAAACAAAAAAAATACCTTTGAAGATTATTTGTCTGTATGTGAATATTTAATAGAAAAAAATTATACTTCTCGAAAAAAAATTATTGGATTTGGTGGCTCTGCTGGAGGCCTATTAATGGGTGCGGTAGTAAATCAAAAACCAGACTTGTTTTTAGCTATAATCATGGCTGTTCCATTTGTAGACTCTCTCACAACAAATCTAGACCATTCTTTGCCTTTGACGGTTGGTGAGTTTGATGAATTTGGGAACGCAAAAGAAAATAAAGAACATTTCGATTATATATATTCATATTCACCTTATCATAACATTAGAAAAGTAGATTATCCTCACATGCTTATAACTACAAGTTTGAGTGACAATAGAGTATTATTTGATGAACCACTGAAATTTACAGCAAAACTAAGAGATTACAAAACCGATAATAATTTACTTTTATTAAAAACAGAAATGAATGCAGGTCATGGTGGTAAATCAGGAAGAGATGGTGCAATTGAGGAAATTGCACTCGATTATGCCTTTGCTTTAAAAGTATCAAATAAAATTTAATATACACCTTGAAATTATATAATTAATACATAAATAAATTCTGAGTTGCCTTATGGGACTCTAAATTAAACCTTGCTAACAAAGGAGGAAATTATGACAAGTAAGGATCTATCTATATTTAACTCACTAAGACCATTTTCAATTGGTTTCGACGACATGTTTGACCAATTTGAAAATATGCTAGGTAATGGTGGTTTGAGTATGCAATCAAACTATCCACCATACAACATTAGGAAAACTGGTAAAGACAACTATTCAATTGAGGTTGCTCTTGCAGGTTTTAATAAGAAAGATGTTGAGGTTGAGTTTGAAGATAATTTATTAACAGTTAGAACTAAACAGTTTAATAAATCTGACGACAAAACTGCTAATGGTGAGATTATTCATAAAGGTATATCTCAAAGACAATTTGCAAGATCATTCACAATTGCCGACGATGTGAAAGTAAATGGTGCTGAGCTTAAAGATGGTCTTTTAAAGATAGCTTGTGAAAGAATAGTGCCCGAGCATAAAAAAAAGAAGCTTATTGAAATTAAATAAGTTTAAAACTTGCTTGTGGGGATTTTCCCCACAAGTCTAAATACATCCACTAGAGGAAAACCCAATAATTACTGAATTTGAGTTTATAATAAATTTTCTTTCACAAGGTATTCCATACTTTTTTGTTTTATAAACTAATGTTTCATTTCCAAGTTCATTAACAAAATCATCTGTGGGTGTTCCTAATTCTTTTATTAACTCTGGTACTCTCTTTCCAACTAATTGTCCAAATCTTTTATTCTCTTTTTCTGCAACTTCGTCAGATTTATTTTTTATTGTTTGACAACCACTGAAAAATATTAGGGCAAATAAACTTAATATTAAAATCCTCAATTTCATAATTCAATCTAACTCACAATTGTGTCAAAAAATTAACTTTTAAGTTGAAAAAAAGGCATGTTTAGTAACAATCATAACACATATCATTATTAAACATAGGATTTTTGTTTACGAATCGTTTATTTTATTTTTTTGGAGGTTCAATGTTAGATAATTATTTTAATTACAAAAAATATAAGACCGATTTTAGAACAGAGGTAGTTGCTGGAGTTTCTACTTTTTTAACAATGGCATACATCATGTTCTTAAATCCGGTTATTCTTGCTGATGGTGGATTTGATTTTGGGGGTGTCTTCACTGCTACAGCGTTAGCTACTGCAATTGCCTGTTTTATTGCCGCTTTTTATGCAAAAACCTGGCCCGTAGGTTTGGCACCAGGTATGGGAATAAATGCTTTTGTTGCATATGGAGTTTGTCTTGGTATGGAGTATACTCCAGCTGAAGCATTAGGGGCAGTTTTAGTCGCTGGAGTTGTTTTCTTAATAATATCATTAACTCCTATAAGAGCTTGGTTGATTAACTCAATACCCAAAAGTTTAAAATTGGGGATTGGAGCAGGCATAGGATTATTTTTGGCAATAATAGGTTTTGAGATTATGGGTTTAACAGCCGATAATCCTGTAACACTTGTTCAGTTAGGTGATGTGTCCAATCCATTGCTTCTTCTTGGAGCAGGAGCCTTTATTTCAATGATTGTTATGGAAAAGTTTAAAATAAAAGGGAATATTATAATTGGCATAATAGCGTTCAGCGCTATTGCGTGGCTGACAGGAGTTGGAAAATTTAATGGAGTAGTCTCTGCACCACCGCCTATGACACATCTTTTAACTTTTGATTTAGGTGCTGCACTAAGTGCTTCAATGGTAACAGTAATATTTACTTTATTCTTTATTGATTTTTTTGATACAGCTGGAACTTTAACAAGTGTTGCTAATGTGGCAGGCAAAATAGGCAGTGATGGTAAAATAAAAGATATCGATAAAGCCATGCTATCAGATAGTGTGTCGACTGTAGCGGGTTCTATGCTAGGAACCTCCACTGTTACGACATATGTTGAAAGTGCTGCGGGAGTTAAAGCAGGTGGTAGAACTGGCATGACTTCATTAGTTATAGGTGTTTTATTTCTTTTATGTTTATTTTTTAGTCCTTTAGCGACCTCTTTGCCAAAGGAAATAGACGGAGCAGCTCTAATTTATATAGCTACTTTGTTTGTAAGAAATATTACAGATATAGAATGGGATGATATAGCTGAGAGTGCACCTGCAGTTCTTGCAATGATTGCAATGCCATTTACTTATTCGATCTCAAATGGTATCGCTTTAGCATTTGTTTCTTACGCATTAATAAAAATTTTTACTGGTAAATTTAATGATACAAGTCCTGCTATTTGGATTGTAGCAGCTCTAAGTATTGTAAGTTTTATAGTAGGATAAAATATATTTATATTTAAAGGGCTAAATTAAATTTTAGCCCTTTTTTTGTTTCTCAATGATCTTATTAATATTTATTTCTTCATAATGCTCAGTTGGTTGAACAATCCATGGGTCACTATTTAAATTAATTGCACAAAAATCAGGATTAAATTTGGATGATTTTTTTTTCCACAAACATGCTGTTTTAATTTCATTAATATGTTTATTAATAGGTTTGTAATTTTTTAACCATTCAATACTCTTATTTAAGGTTAGTCCTGTGTCAGATAAATCGTCTACTAACAATACATTTTTAAAGTCTTTTTCATTTGCTATTGAACTTATCTCTCTTGAAAAAACAAGGTTGCCTTGTGTATCCTCTAGCCCTTTTCCTGAATAACTCTGTATCACAATATATGCCGTTGGTAATTTGAATATTCTTGATAGTATATCTATAATTGGAGCGGCACCCCTCATGATTCCTACTAATACGGTAGGATTATAACTTTTGTTAATTTCAATAGATAATTTTTCAACAGTATCTAGGTATTCCTCAAATGAAATAATTAATTTTTTTTCCATTAAAAAGTTTTATTATAGTATTTTATTTATTTAAATAAATTTATGAAAATATTTGACTGTTTCATGTATTTTGATGAGGATATATTGCTGGATATTAGGCTTAATATTCTTTGGGATAAAGTTGATTACTTTGTGATAGTGGAAAGTAAATATAATCACAAAGGTGAGCCAAGAGATTTAAATTTTGATATAAAAAAATTTGATAAATTTAAAAGCAAAATAATTTATATAATCCACGATTTAATTCCTGAAAATATAGAAAAGGTTTTAAATAAAGATGATGAGGGCACAAAATCTAAGAAAGAGATTTTTAATGCTTATAAAAGAGAGAACTCACAGAGAAATTATATTGAAAAAGGTTTGTCAAAGGCAGGGAGGGACGATATCATAATGATATCTGATCTAGATGAAATTCCGAATTTAAAAAACGTTAATTTAAAAAATTTAAAAGAAAAGATTATTTTATTTAAGCAAAAAATGTTTTATTATAAATTAAATCTACAAGCTTCTAATATTAATTGGGTTGGAACAAAAGTATGTAAAAAAAAATTTCTCAAAAGTCCGCAATGGCTCAGGGATATTAAAGATAGAAAATATGATTTCTATATATTAGACACTTTTTTTTCTCAAAATAAATATATAGATGTAAAAATTATCGAAAATGGAGGGTGGCATTTTACAAATCTGAAAACTCCAGAACAGATTAAATTAAAACTTGCATCATATCTACATCATAGAGAATTTGATATAAACCCTTTAACCACTAATGAAATATCTCAAATTATTGAGAGAAAAAAAGCTATTTATAATTTATCTGTGGATAAAAAGAACCAAAAATTTGGTGAGGGTGAAACTTTAAACAAGGTTGATTTAGAGAAGTTGCCAGATTATATAATTTATAATAAAGAAAAATTTGGGGAATGGTTGGATTAATGAAAGGATATGTGGTTTGTACATATAAAAGTATTAGTGATGAAAAAATACTAAAAAAATATGCACAGCAAGCAATACCGGCTATTCAAAAATACAATGGCAAGATACTTATAAGGGGTGGAAATAATTTAAATTATGAAGGTGAAAATTCACCACGAACAGTCGTAATAGAATTTCCCTCTTTTGAAATTGCAAAAAAATATTATAATTCTGAGGAATATCAAAAAGCTCACTCAATTGTAAAAGGAACCGTTGTTAGAAATCTTCAGATAGTAGAGGGAGTTTAATATTGAATAGGTTCATCATCGATAGATCTCCAAAGATACCAAGTAGCAACTGAGCAATAAGGGCTATATTTTTTATATAGTTTTTTTACAAAACTACTTGGCGGGAAATATTTTTTTTTATAGTTATTAGATATAGCTCTCAATAAACCTATATCTTGAATAGGCCAAATATTTGATCTATTAAATGTAAATAATAAAATCATTTCTGCCGACCATCTCCCTATTTGCCTTAAACTAGATAAATATTCAATAGCTTCCTCATCATTCATTTTATAAATCAAATTTGGATTAAAAGATTTATTTGTAAATCTAATTGAAAGTTCTTTTATACCTTTTGCTTTTTGCTTACTGAGTCCACATTTTTTTAATTTTGTAATATTTAATTTTTTTACGTTATTAGGCGATACTCTTCCTTTGCATGCTAAGCTAAATTTTTTGAATACGGAATTAGCTGCTGCAACACTAATTTGCTGACCTACAATGCTTTTACAAAGAGAATAAAATATATCTTTTCGTGTACTTAAAGTAGTATCATCATACTTATTAATTAAAGATTTCATTACTTTATCTTTTTTAGATAAATAATTTTTTGCTTTTTTCCAATAAGAAGGTGCTTTAGTCATGCCTTGGAACTGAAACTTGTTTTTTAAGCTGTATTTCTCTTCTAAAAATAATCACTGAAGATAAAATTACTAATAATGCTCCAGATAATGTTTTGAGAGTTGGTACTTCATCCCAAATTAAGTATCCAAAAATAATGGCAAAAACGAGAGCTAAATATTTTAAAGGAGTAACTAAAGACACTTCTGAAAATTTATATGATTGACTTAACCATAAGTTTGCAACACCTCCAAATATGCCTAGTAAGGATAATATTACTAAATCAACCATACTTGGCAATACCCAACCACTATTAACAGTTGTCAAACTTACTATTGTTATTGCAATTGAAAAATAAAGAGAAATTAACCATACTGGTTCAGTTCTTGATAGTTGTCTAATTGAGATAGCTACATATGCCATTCCCAAACAAAATATAATTGGATAAATATAAAATATATTTAACTCAGTAAAACCAGGCTCGGCTATAATTATGATTCCAAGAAAACCAATAAAAACAGCTAACCATCTATATATTCCAACTTTCTCTTTTAAAAAAAAAAATTGAGAAAATAGTGGTAAATATAGGTGCCGCAAAAGATATACTTACAACTGTAGCTAATGGAAGATTTCTAAGCGCTGTAAAAATTGACAATAAAGCTATTAAACCAAAAAAACACCTTAAAAAATGTAATCCAGCTCTTTTTGTGTGATAAAAATTTTTTATCCTTTCTCTTGGCATTATTAAAAAATAAATTAATGCACCCACAAAACCTCTAAAAAACAATACTTGACCTAGAGGGTAATCATTTGACCATTTAACTACTAAATCCATTAAAGAGAAAGCACAAACAGACAAGAACATGTACAAAAAGCCTAATTGATTTTTGGATAACATCTAATTAATTTAAGTTATATAAAGGTTTATATCAATGGAAATAGCAATATTAGCGGCTGGTTGTTTTTGGGGTCCTGAAATTAAGTTTAGTAAACTTACTGGTGTATTGAAAACTGAAG
>MDTA01158170.1_pt1 | contig 11494 bp, 14 predicted proteins | sample 811151 | NCBI WGS metagenome assembly MDTA01 (sample SAMN05326648, study PRJNA326480) | marine metagenome | isolation source: seawater | place: Indian Ocean: South | collected 2010 | reverse complement strand
TTGTAAACTCTCCTGGATCAGCCAATCTACAATTTTCAATTTTTGAAATCTCGTTTTGGACAGCCAAAACTACAGCTTTTCCTCCGTGGATATGAATTTCGGCCATATCTTCTCCTGTATAGCTCTGTGGCCCTGGAAACCATATAATTATGCCTTCATCAACCAGTTCAGAAGTGTTGATATTGTTTATTTTTCGAAGGGTAGCTACTCTGGGCTTTGGAATTTCTTTACCAGTAAGAGATTTTATCACATTTGCTGCTTCAGTGCCTGAAATTCGTATTATAGCAACGCCTGATACACCTGGGCCTGTAGATAGAGCATAAATAGTCATAAATTATTATAACTTTTATTCTTGAATATGGGAAAACTTAATTATGCTGGCTTATTCATTGAATTAAAGAATTCAGCATTATTTTTTGTATCCTTTAATTTAGAACTAATGAACTCGATTGCATCCATAGTGCCCATTGGAGCAATTATTCTCCTTAAAACATTCATTTTTTGTAAATCATTTTTATCAAAGAGTAGTTCTTCTCTTCTAGTTCCAGATTTAGTTATATCAATAGCTGGGTAAATTCGTTTATCAGCTATTTTTCTATCCAGTACCGTTTCGCTATTTCCTGTCCCTTTAAACTCCTCAAAAATAACCTCATCCATTCTACTTCCAGTATCAATCAAGGCAGTTGAAATAATTGTCAATGATCCACCTTCTTCAATATTTCTTGCGGCCCCAAAAAATCTTTTGGGTCTTTGAAGTGCATTTGCATCAACTCCTCCAGTCAAAACCTTTCCTGAGCTTGGTATTACGGCATTGTAAGCTCTTCCAAGCCTCGTTATAGAGTCTAATAATATTACAACATCTTTTTTGTGCTCAGTTAATCTTTTAGCTTTTTCAATCACCATTTCTGCAACAGCAACGTGACGTTGTGCCGGTTCGTCAAATGTAGAACTAATCACTTCACCCTTTACAGTTCTTTGCATGTCGGTAACTTCTTCTGGTCTTTCATCGATTAAAAGCACAATCAAATAACATTCAGGATAATTTTTTGCGATTGAATTGGCTATGCTTTGTAAAATCATAGTTTTGCCTGCCTTGGGAGGTGAGATGATAATTGAACGCTGCCCTTTTCCTATCGGACTAACTAGATCTATTAATCTAGGTGTAAGATCCGGCTTTTTCTCAACTTTTGTATTTTCTACTTCCATCACTAGTTGCTTATCTGGGTATAGGGGTGTTAAGTTATCAAATGCAATTTTATGTCTAGATTTTTCGGGTTCTTCAAAATTAATCTTACTGACCTGAAGTAATGCAAAATAACGCTCCCCATCTTTTGGTGCTCTTACAGGTCCTTCGACTGTATCACCGGTTCTTAGGCCAAACCTTCTAATTTGACTTGGGCTAACATAAATATCATCTGCTCCAGGCAGATAATTTGATTCCATTGCTCTAAGAAATCCAAATCCATCTTGAAGTAGTTGTAGAACTCCTCCTCCAGTGATTTCCTCTTTTTCTGCAAGTTTTTTTAAAATTGCAAAAACTATTTCCTGTTTTCTCAGCGTGCTTGCATTCTCAATGCCAAGCTCTTCTGCTTGATTTATTAGATGTTCAGAGGTTTTTGTTTTAAGTTCTTGTATGTTCATTTTTGGAAGTTAAGTTGTGATAAGTAAGATGATAATAATATATATATTAAATAATATTATTCAAGCCCCTAATAATCGTTGATATTGCTAATTTCCTTTGCAAATTTATCTACGGCGTCCCAGTCAGTAAATTCGTAAGTTTTTGAAAGATCTGTTGGACCTTTCGTCATAAACATAATTAGACGAATTACGTGCTTATCAAAAAAGTCATATTTAGGATAATCGATCTTTCCAGCAAAAACCGCTGTTTTATTTGGCTTCCAATTTGTTTTTTTTAAAAATTTTATTACATATGGATTAGTTTCGGGCGTATTTTTATCGCTTTTTCTAGCTACAACGTTAACTGAAAAAAAAGCTGTTTTTTTATTTTTCAAAATATTTTTATTTTTTTCTATAAACTTAAACACTTCCTTATTGTGCTTTCCGTATCTTATACTTGCTCCAACAATTATCTTATTGTAATTTTCAAGATTTTCAGAATCAACATTTTCTATTTTAATAACTTTAGAAGAAACCTCTTTATTTGAAAAACTTTGGATCCTATAGCATATATTTTTTGTTTGACCATCTGTAGAGGAATAAATTAATAAATTTTTCTTCATTATTATTTAACAAAATATTTTTGGATTAATGTTTCAAATAGTTCTATATGATCATCATTATCATTTAAACATTTTACCACATCGAAATTTTTTCCACCGGCATCAATAAAACTATTTTTACCCTCAATAGAAATTTCTTCCAAAGTCTCAACACAGTCACTTGCAAATCCAGGACATATTACTAATAAATTTTTAATTCCCTCGCTCGGTAGTTTTTCTAAAGTCTTATCTGTATATGGCTGAAGCCAAGCCTGTGGGCCAAACCTGGACTGGAATGTAGTTCTAATTGGTATTTTCTTATAACTTTCTGAAAGAAGTCGAGATGTTTTTTGACAGTAACAATGGTAAGGATCCCCTTTGTCAAAGTATTTCTGTGGTATTCCATGATAAGAAGCCAAAATAAGATCTGGCATCCACTCTATTTGTGATATTTTTTTTTCAATACTATTTTTAAGTGCATATATATATTTTGTTTCTGATTCATAATGTGAAATAATCTGTAAACTGGGTTGCCACCTCATTCCCATTAAACTTCTATATACCTCATCACAAACTGTTGCTGTTGTTGCTGCTGCATATTGAGGATATAACGGCAAAATAATCAAATTTTCACAACCCTGTCCTTTAAGTTCAAAAATTTTACTTCTTATACTTGGATTTCCGTAACGCATAGCAAAATCTATTGTTATATCATCTGATGTAAATTTCTGTCTTAGTTTATTTGTTTGCATTTCAGTGTAAAATCTTAAAGGAGATTTGTTTACATCTTTCATCCAAATTTTTTTATATGCTCTTGCTGTTTTTGAAGGTCTGAATGTAAGTATAAATAAATTTAAAATTATTTTCCAAATTATAGGATTAACCTCTATTACCCTTCTGTCTGACAAAAATTCTTTCAAATACTTTCTTATGTCCCACCAACTAGTGGAGTCTGGCGTGCCGAGATTGACTAAAAGAACTCCAGTTTTGCCGTACTGTATTTTTGGATGATTTTTATTCATTTAAAATCTTTTACTAAATTTACTAAATATTTAACAGACTCAACTTTTGTCTTTGGCAAAATTCCATGACCCAAATTAAATATATATGGATGATCTCTAAAAATTTCTAGGTATTTGATTGCCTCTTTTTTTATTTGATATTTGTCCCCAAACAAAATCTTGGGGTCTAATCCCCCCTGGACGGGTATGTGTATTTGCTTAAGAATTTTTTTTGGGTCAACCTGATAATCGATATTGATCGCATCGGGATTTATTTTCTTACAATAAGTTTTATAGTCTTTTATACCTCTTGGAAAACATACTACAGGCACACCAAGTCTTTTTGTGAATTTGACAAGCTCTTTGGTAGGTTTATATAGTAAATCGTCTTTATTTTTTTCATTATTTAAGAGGCCTGCCCAACTATCAAAAATTTGAATAATACTTGCTCCATTATTAACTTGTTCTTTAATGTGAATCTTTAAAAAGTCGATTATTGTTCTGAATAATTCTCTTTCATTTTTGTTATGAAATATATAATTATTTTTCTTAAACTCTTTTGGTGATTTTCTATTTTTCATATAAAGAAACACAGTCCAAGGAGCACCAATAAAACCGAAGAGATCTTTTTTTTTTAAAATTTTATCATTAGATACAACTTTAATTGATTTATAAACTGGTTTTAATTTTTCTATAAAATCTGCTTTTTTAATTTTTTTTATTCTCTTAAAATTAAGTTTACCCAATAAAGGACCGAGGCCCTTAGTAAATTTAACCTCTTGTCCCAAAGCGTATGGTAACATTAATATATCGGAAAAAATTATTGCTGCATCAAAGTTAAATCTTTTTAGCGGCTGTAGAGTTATTTCAGGCACAATCTTTTTATTTAAACATAATCTAATAAAATCTGGATGCTGTTTTCTTATACGTCTAAATTCAGGTAAATATCTTCCAGCCTGTCTCATTATCCAAATAGGATTAATGTCTGTTTTCTTATCTTCAATACATTCTTTAATTAGACCCATAAATTAATGTTATTATAATAGTTTAATAGTAGTAGTATTGTATGTGAATATTGTTAATTAATAATTATTAACAAATTATACATTTTTTATTAACAAAATAAATGTTATTAAAAATACTGTATATTAGCTAATTTGTGGCGCTATTTAATTTTATTATATTAAATGTATATTATTTATTAACCTTAATAATTATGTTTATAAATACATTGTTTTACAAATAAAAAATAAAATTTTCTATTTGTTAGAAAATGAAATAATAAATACACAAGTTATTAAGGTTTTATACATGAATAGTACTTATCAAATATACTTAATTTCGGACTCAACTGGTGAAACTTTAGATAGAATTTTTCTAGCACTAAAGGCTCAATTTAAAAATTTTAATTATAAAATACACTCATATTCTTTTACTAGAACAGAAAATCAGATATTAAAAATTATTGATATTGCAAATAAACAAAAAAATTCAATAATTTTATATACAATAGTAGATGTTTCTCTTGCTAATTTTTTATTAAAAGAAAGCGAAAAATATAAAATTCCGTGTTTTAGTGTGTTGGGGGATTTAATAATTAATTTTTCAAAAATACTTAACCAAAAAGCATCACATTTACCAAGTGGTCAACATACTCTTAATGAAGAATACTATAATAGAATTGAAGCAATTCAATTTACAATGAATCATGATGATGGAAATTTAATAAACGATTTGGAAAAATCTGACATAATATTATTGGGAGTTAGTAGGACAAGCAAAACCCCAACATCTATATATCTGGCCAATAGAGGTTTAAGGACGTCTAATATCCCATTAATTAACGAATACTCTGTCCCAGAATTACTAAGGAAAAATCCTAAAATATCCTGTGTAGTTGGCCTAACAACTGAGCCAGCAAGGCTATTAGACTTGAGGAAAAATAGAATGAATTCTCTAAAAGAAAATGAACCAATTAATTACACAAACTTGGAAGCAATTATAAAAGAAGTTGAAAAAGCAAAACAAACATTTAAAAAATATAATTGGCCTATGATTGATGTTACTAGAAAATCAGTTGAGGAAACCGCAGCTTCAATCATAAAAATTCATGAAATTTATAAAAACAATGAATAAAAATATAGTTTTGGCTTCAAAGAGTGAAGTTAGAAAAAATATATTAGAAAAAAATGGTTTTAGATGTGATATAATACCAGCAAACATTGATGAAGAGTCAATTAAAGAAAGTTTGTCAAAAGAAGGAGCAACACCAACAAATATTTCTAAAAATTTAGCCGAACTAAAAGCGAATAAAATAAGCCTAAGATCTTATGGAAAAATAGTAATAGGCGCTGATAGCGTAATCGATCTTGAAGGCAATATAATATCTAAACCTCAAACGCGAGATGAAGCGATGTATATATTGGAAAAATTAAATGGAAAAACTCACCACTTAATTAGTTCCGTTTGTATTTCGATGGATGGTAAAATGATTTGGAATTATAGTGATAAAGCCAAACTGATAATGAAACAAATGACTCGTAAAGAGCTTAAAGTATATTTATCAAAAATACCTGATAAAACTTTATATGCGTATAATGTTTACCAGATAGAAGGCGAGGGAAAAAATTTATTTTCTTCGATACACGGTGACAAAGATACTATAATGGGATTACCTATAAAAAAGATAAAAGAATATTTAATAAATTTAAAATGAAAAAATATTTAGTTATAGGAAACCCCATAGAGCATTCTCTTTCACCAAAACTTCATAATTATTGGATTAAAAAAAATAATATAAACGCCATTTATGAAAAAAAATTAATAAAAGTAAATGAAATTAGAAATGTAATAACAGATATTAAAAATGAAAAAATTAATGGAATAAACGTAACTCTCCCCTTTAAAAAATCAGTAATACAATATCTTGATGAGCTGTCTATAGAAGCAAAAAGTTCTCAATCGGTTAATACTGTTTATAAAGAAGACAAAAAAATAATCGGACATAATACTGATATTGCTGGTTTCGAATTAAGTTTAAGACATATTAATTTTGACGTAAGAAATAAAAAAGTTTTTATATTAGGAGCGGGCGGTGTTGTCTCTTCGATAATATTTGCATTAAATAAAATGAACGCATCTAAGATTATTCTAAGTAATAGAACAAAACAGAAAGCAGAAGAGATTAAAAAAAATTTTAATAAATTAAATGTTGTTAATTGGGGAGACACACCTGAGAATAGCGACATAATAATAAATGCAACAAGCGTAGGGTTAAAAGAAGGCGACAAGTTAGATATAGATTACGAAAAAATAGGTAATGGTAAGTTTTTTTATGATGTTATTTATAATCCGAAAATGACAAATTTTTTAAAAATTGCAAAAAGCAATGGTAATTTTGTAGAAAACGGAAGAATGATGTTTATTTACCAGGCACATCAAGCGTTTACTTTATGGCATAAAATTATGCCAGAAATAAACAATGAAGTAATAGAGTTATTATATAAATGATAAGAGTTGGAATAGTTGGCCATATTGGAAGTGGGAAAAGTTATGTTGCAAAAAAGTTTGGATATCCTGTTTTTAATGCCGATGATGAAGTAAAAAATTTATATAAGACAAATAAATATTGTTTTAAAAAATTAAATAAATTTTTTCCCAATTATATTACTTCTTTTCCTGTTAAAAAAAATGAGGTTATTGCAACTATTTTAAAAAAAAAAAATAGCCTTAAAAAAATTGTAAAAATTATCCATCCAATGGTTAGGCACAGAATGAATAATTTTATTCGAAAAAATAAAAATAGAAAAATTATCATTTTAGACATTCCTCTTTTGTTAGAAAATAAAATTGAAAACAAAAAAGATATAATTGTTTTTGTAAAATCTGAAAAAAGTAAAATTATAAAAAAATTAAAGAAAAGAAAAAATTTTAATCCTTTATTAATAAAAAAATTTATGCAGATTCAACTTCCTATTGAATATAAAATAAAAAAATCTGATTTTATAGTGAGAAATAATTTTAACAAAAAATTTTTAAAAAAAGATATAAATAAAATTTTAAAGAGAATTTTGTAAATGCTTGAGGTAGTATTAGATACAGAGACAACAGGACTATCAGTTAAAGACGGTCATAGGATTGTTGAGATTGGATGTATTGAGCTAAATAATCAAATACCTACATCTAAAAAATTTCACTGTTATTTAAATCCAGAAAGAAATGTTTCTGAAAAAGCATTAGAAGTGCATGGGTATACCGACTCATTTTTGTCTGATAAAAAAAAATTTAATGAGATTGCAGATGAATTTCTAGATTTTATTAAAAATAAAAAATTAATAATACACAACGCTGAATTTGACATATCACACTTAAATAATGAATTAACAATTTCAAATAATAGCAAAATAGAAATGGATCAGGTTATCGATACACTTGAAATTGCAAGAGAGAAATTTCCTGGTTCAAGTGTAAGTCTTGATGCGCTTTGTAAAAGATTTAATATCGACAATTCAAGAAGAATTAAGCATACAGCATTAGTAGACTGTGAATTGCTTTCTAAAGTATATATAAATTTAATAGACCAAAAAGAACCCACTCTAAATCTGTACAGTGAAAATCAAAAAAAAGTTGATAATAATTTAAATCAAAAAAGCTTATATTATAAAAAGGTAATCAAACCCTCATCAGAGGAAATCGAATTACATAGAAAATTTTTAAAAAAAAGTCTTAAAAAAAATTATTTTAGTTAAATTTATTATTATAAATTTTTTCAAAGTCAACTTTTTTACCAAATTCGACATTAGTAAACCCGCTTGCATGAATTAAATTTAAAAGAGATTTTTCTAGTCTTGGATATATCATGTTTTGAACATCACAAAGTAAAATTTTTTCAAGTGTTTTTTTATCGTTTATCTGCTCATTAATTTTAACAATAGTAATATAGATAATTTCAAAATATGATTTTTTTATATTATTATTTTTATCTTCATATTTTATACTTGTTGAAACTTCTATCATTTTATTTTTTAAACCCTTAGAACTTATATTAATGTTTAAGTGATATTTTGATATATTTTCTTTTACAAAAAAATATGTTTCTACATTAGGTGTTTCACTGGACATGTCTTTAACGAATTCTGCTATTATCTCAAATTTTTCTGTCATTATCTTCTTCTATATCTTCAAATTCACCCTCGATATAATTTTTTTTTTCTTTTACTTTTTTTGAGTAATTTTTACTAACATTTTTAAACAAAATTTTTCTTGTTGGGGGAAAAATAATTAAAAAGCCCAATAGATCAGTTGCAAAACCTGGCAATATGAGAAGTAGCGATGCAAAAGCCAAAGCTGCACCCGAAATTATTTCATACATCGGTAATTCATTTCTTATTAATTGGGACATTCCTGATCTAAGTGTATTAAAACCTTCATATCTTGCATACAGAATACCAATAAAAGCTGTTAAAAAGATGAGAGATATTGTTAACAGGGCTCCAATTTGAGAGCCAATTTTTATAAATAAGTATATTTCTATTATTGGTATTAAAATAATTAATAATAACAGTGAGTTCATTTGTCTGTAGTGTAATTTGCTAGTTGAAATAATGCAACATAGTACATATTATCAATAATCTATGAATTATAGTTTTGAATACATTGATATAATACTTTTAGCAATGATTGCAGGCTTTATTTTTCTGAGGCTTAGAGGGATTCTTGGAAAAAGATCAGGTTTTGAAGGAAAAGTCTCTGAAAATTTCAGTAAAGAATTTTCAAACAATATAACTAAAAAAAATATCACTAACGATAAATTCGATGAAAGTGCTAAGGACAATTTTTTAAAAGGTGCAAAAATTGCCTATGAGACGATTATTAAGGACTTCAGCGATAATGACAACAAACTAACTGATAGCAAGCCACTTTTAAGCAAAAAAATGTATGACCAATTTAATGAGGCTTTAAAGGAAAGAAGTTCTAGAGGACATTTCGCAGAGATAACTTTCATTGGAGTTAACTCGGCGATAATTAAAGAGCATAAAAAAATAGATAAATTTTTAAATGTAACAGTTGATTTTGTAAGTGAGGTTATTACTTGTATAAGAGATAAAGATAAAAAAATAATATCAGGCGATCCAAAAAAAATCAAAAAAATACATGACACATGGGTATTTTCAAGGGACATAACATCTGGCAACCCTAACTGGGAATTAGTTGATACTTTAACTTAATTGAAAAAAAAACTTACAGAAAAAGACAAAAAAGATTGGAATAACTTTCTTCAGAGTAAATCTAAAGTTTTTAATAAAGATGTAATTGGAAAAGAAAGTTTAGATTACGCAATTAAACTTAAAACAATTGATCTTCATGGATATTCGCTTGAAAATGCAAATAAGACTATTAAAGAATTTATTAAAAATTGTTCAAAAAATAATGTTATTAAAATAAATGTTATTACTGGAAAAGGATTAAGATCAAATATTATGAATGATCCCTACATTTCTAAAGATTTTAGTATATTGAAATATTCAGTACCAGATTTTATTAAAAAAGACGAAGAGTTAATGAGTTTAATTAAAGAGATAAAAGTATCTGAAAAAGACATAGGTGGAACAGGAGTTTTTAGTATTTTTTTGAAAAAATTTATAAAATAAATTTTGATAAATCTGTGTCTTTAACTAATTCTCCTAGATTTTTCTTAACATATTCAGAATTCACAGTTATAGTTTTACCCGAGTTATCGGTTGCGGTAAAACTTATATCATCTAAAACTCTTTCAATTATTGTATGAAGTCTTCTTGCACCTATATTTTCCACAGTCGAGTTAACCTCAGTTGCTAAATTTGCTATAGTGTCTATACCATCATCAGTGAATTCAAGATCAACATTTTCAGTCTTTAAAAGAGCTTTATATTGTTTAATTAAAGAATTATCAGGCTCTTTTAAAATTCTCTTGAAATCTTCACTGGTTAAAGCATCAAGCTCAACCCTTATAGGCAATCTACCTTGTAGTTCAGGCAACAGATCTGAAGGTTTTGCAAGTTGAAAAGCTCCTGAAGCTATGAACAAAATATGATCAGTTTTAATAGGGCCATATTTTGTACTTACTGTTGTTCCTTCAATAAGAGGCAAAAGATCTCTTTGTACACCTTCTCTAGATACGTCCCCTCCAACTCTATCAGTACGAGCTGAAATTTTATCTATCTCGTCTAAAAAAACTATTCCATTATTTTCAGTAGAATTTTTTGCGGCTTTAATAATTTTATCTTGTTCGATTAATTTATCTGATTCTTCATTTATTAAAATTTCATGAGATTCTTTGACGGTCATTTTCTTTTTTTTTGGTTTATTACCCATAGATTTTCCCAACATTTCACCTATATTTATCATACCTACATTAGCACCTGGCATACCAGGTATTTCGAAAGATGGCATTGAGTTACTTTCATTTACTGCAATTTCAATTTCATTATCATCTAGGTCTCCATTTCTTAATCTTTTTCTAAAACTTTCCCTTGTTGCTATACTTGCTTTGTTGCCAACCAAAGCATCAAGGACTTTTTCTTCAGCATTTTTTTGAGCTACAGCAGCAACTTCTTTTCTTTTTTTAACTTTTTCCATAGCTATAGCAATTTCTAGCAAGTCTCTTACTATCTGTTCAACATCTCTTCCAACATATCCTACCTCTGTAAATCTAGTCGCCTCCACTTTTACAAAAGGTGCCTCAGCTAACTTTGATAATCTTCTTGAAATTTCTGTCTTACCAACTCCAGTAGGTCCTATCATTAAAATATTTTTAGGCAGAACTTCATCTTTCATTTCATCTTGAAGTGCTTGTCTCCTCCATCTATTTCTCAGGGCTATTGCAACAGCTCTTTTAGCTTTATTTTGTCCAACTACAAATCGATCCAACTCTGAAACAATTTCTCTTGGAGATAATGAACTGATGTATGAACTATTATCATTAATATTTTTTTCTTTTGGAACTAAATTTGTAATATTAGATTTTTGCATTAAATTTTTTCTATCTTAACGTTATTATTTGTAAAAACACATATCTCAGATGCAACTTCTATTGCTTTTTTAGCGATTTCTTCGGCATTTAAATCTGTATCCATTAGTACTTTTGCAGAAGCTAAAGCATAATTTCCGCCTGAACCAATACCAATTACATCACCCTCTGGCTCTAAAACATCTCCTGTTCCGGAAATAATAAAACTTTTTTCTTTATCACCTATTGCCATCAAGGCCTCAAGTCTTCTTAGATACTTATCT
>MDTA01057214.1_pt1 | contig 11495 bp, 9 predicted proteins | sample 811151 | NCBI WGS metagenome assembly MDTA01 (sample SAMN05326648, study PRJNA326480) | marine metagenome | isolation source: seawater | place: Indian Ocean: South | collected 2010 | reverse complement strand
TAGTTTCAAAATTTATTTTATTATTATTATTTAAATTAAAACCCAATCCAAGTTTTGTAAACTCTTTATTCCCTATATGATTTTTTTCTTCTAAGTATTTTATATTAAAATTAACTTTATCGTTATCAAATCCAACAACAACATCATTTCCAATTAATTCTTTATAATTTTGATCTAAAGAGAAATTGTAATTTATCTCAAGATCATCTGTAGCGAAGAAATTAATATCACCAACTACATCAGAAAATCTTTGTCCTAGTGAGGACTCAGATGGCATGCTCGGGTTTTCATTTGCACTTATTACTTGTCCTAAAGATATATCAAATTTATCCTTTAAGATATTATTAGACATTTTTTTTGACTGATTGTATTCAAAACCTAGGGCTAAACTCAATCCATTTTCAATAACATCAATTTCACTCATTTTATTTATTTCGTATAGATTTGAGTAAGTTAATCTTTCTCCACTTTTTAATTGTCTCATATCATTAGTTGGAGAATAACGTAATGAAAAACGGGGAGTAAATTCCTCAAATTTTGTTGATGATTCCTTAAACAAGTCGTATTTTCCTTGATAAGATAAAACACCAGATAATTCATTATTTGTATCTTCATTTTTTAGATTAGAAACTTTTTTTGATCTATAATTCACGCCTTTTATCAAACCTTTAAGCTGAGTCTCAAGACCATTCTTGCTTCTATTTTTTAAAGAACTAAAATTTAAATCATTTACCAGAAACTCTGTTTGTTTATTTCCATCAAAATTTCTTACATCAACTAGTGTATTTAGATCTAATATACCTAATTTTTCACTATTTAGTAAATTAGTTTGAAAATCTATACTCGGAAAGAGATATTCGTACCTTTCATCCCCAGTTTTATTTAAATCTTCGAAAGCACTTATGCTGGCATTTATCAAAAATTTATCATTTGTAAAATTATAATTAATATAATTTTCTAAAATATTTTCATTTTTATCTACTAGAAAAGTTTCAATATCATGAACTTTAAAATAAGTTGGATTTGAAACTTTTTGTGTATTTATTTCCAAATTATTTATAAATTCACTACCTTTAGAAAAATCTATAAATAAATTCGAAAAAAAATGACTTCTAGAACCTTCAGTTTTTTTATCATTAGTCTCTTTGTAGCCTTGAGAATAACTAGTGTCTAATAATAATGAACTTCTTCGAAACTCTTGCCTATACTCTGCAAAAACTATTGGATTTTCTTTGGTGTATAGCCTTGGTGTTAAAGTTAAATCACGATCATTTCCAATTGCAAAGAAGTAGGGAACATTTATACCTGTTCCGACAGAGCTGTTAGAAGTTAAAATCGGCGCAAGTAACCCAGATCTTCTTTTAACAGTAGGATCTGGATGAGAAAATCTTGGAAAATAAAAAATTGGTACATCATAAATCTGTAAAACCGCATTTTTGTAATATATAGTTTTTTTAATATTGTCATGAGAAAGATTTGAGGCTTTCATTGACCAGGGAGGACATTTATCCTCACCTCTGTCTTTACAAAAAGTAAAAATTCCTTTTGTCATCTCACTTTTAGTTTCAGATATTGATAAAGTGTTAGCAAATAGTCTTGGATCATTATCAATATTATCTTTAAAACTTTCATCGTTGAAAAAGGCCTTTATATCAGATCCTACAATTTTATTTTTATTTTCGTCTAAGTAGATCTGACTAAATTCAAATATATTATTATTTATATCTTCTAATTTTACAGTGCCCTTTGAGAAAAAAATATTATTATTCCTGTTATAATTAAACATACTTAAAAATATTTCATTTCCGTCAATATCGTTAATTATGGTCTCATGATCTGACTTTATAACTCCATTAATATTATCAAAAATTACATCTTTAGATATTATTTCGAATCCTTTTTCTGTAGTTATTTTTGTTTCTCCTTGAGTCTTCAGCAAATCTTTAGATTTGTTATAGTTCGCAATATTTGTTTTTAATGTATTATTTTCTGCGTCTGTTACAATAACATTATCAATTAATGAAATTTCGTTATTCTTTTTTGAAACTTTTATTTTTTCTGATTTGATATCTAAAGATTCTGCGTGAGCTATCACAAAGTTTAGATAAAATAATAGAATATAAATAAATTTATTTTTCATTTATTTGCATAATTCCAATTGTACAAAAGATACCAATTAGTATCAGCGGCATCCAAACTGATAAACTTAAAGAAATTTTACCGGCTACACCCATTGCTAGAGAAAGATCTTTTAGATAGTAAATAATTACACATGTTATCATTGAGATAAATATATAATAAAAATTTCTTACTTTAATTGAGGTTTTAATTACCAAAATTGCAGCTAATAAAACCATTAAAAATAAAAAGACTGGTAAAGACAACAAACTGTTAAGTTTTTTATTTAAATAATCTGCCGGATATCCTTTATTAACCAATGACTCGTACTCAACAAAAAGCTCAAAAAATGAGAGAGTATCTAAGTTTTTGTATATTGTTTTGAGGTCTTTTGCAGAATATAGAGAGTTAATTTTAAACTCATCAAAGGTTTGTACAGTTTTGCCCTCTTTGATTTCGTAAATCTCAACATCATTTAAAGTCCACTGACTTGTTTTGATGTCTCCACTAGTAGCTTCTATTCTTCTTATCACTTGACCAGTCTTACTTAAATCAAAAATAGATACATCACTAATTGAGTTTTCTTTTAATTCAACAGCAGTAATTATCCTTAAGCCATCGGACAATTTTTCCTTAATCCATAATCCATTTTTGTTTATAGCAAAAAGGTGATCGACATCTCTCGAATATTTGGCTTTAATATCCTCATATGATTTTATCATTGATGAAGTCATTGGGCTTATAAAAACTAAAATCACTACACCTAAAATAAATGCAGCAGTTCCTAAGATCATTATAATTTTAAAATTTGAATAACCAAAAATTTTCATCGTTAATAAATCTCTATTTAAACCTATTGAGATAAAAAACCAGATGCTTGATAAAAAGATAATAAAAGGTATTAAAACCAACAAAAGATTTGGAACAAAAAGGCTAGTCAATAAAAAAGGTAAATTTAATCCAACATTTAAATTTTTAAAAAATTCAATTTCCTCAAATAAGTTTAATGTGATAGAAGCGCAAATAAAAAATAATGATACATTTCCTACAACTTTAAGAAAATTTAAAATCAGGTATTTATTTACAATCTTATTAATCATATTTTAGTTTTTTCTCTTTAACAAATTTAAATAACAAATATAGATATAATATTGGGGCTAGAGTAAAAGGAAACAAAAAATAAAAAAAAGTGTTTAAATATGAAAAGCTTGAGTATCTTAATAATATCTCAGCAATTGTTAGGATAATAAATCCTAAAGAGAATATTAAATATTGCTTTAGTCTTTTCCTACTTACATCAGCGATTAATAAAAAAGATATAATAATTGGCAATATGGGTATATAGAAAGGCATACCAATTCTTCTATTTAAATTTTCAATAACGTTATTATTTAGGTCTTTGTTAGAACAATTAAATATATTTAAATCACTATTTTTGTTTTTTTTAAAACCAATGCAACTTAATAAATTTATAGTTGAGGTTTCTTGTATCTTTGGTTGTTTTATTACCCTAGTGTTTAATTTATCTAAAGTAATCTCAGTCTTTTTAAAATTGACTGATTTAATTTCTTTTTTTTTTGTTAAAGTTTGTATTGATCCATCAAGTAAGATTAATTTTAAGCCTTCGAAGTATCCTCTAGATGCAAATATTGAAATATCTTCATTTTCCTTTACTTCTGTAGGTGAAAGAGTAGCCAAAGCATCCTCTTTATCGCTAATAAATATATTTTCCATTTCATTTTTATCATTTTTTTTCTGAATAAAAAAAGTTATATTGTCAAAATTATCACTAAAATCGTTAGTTTTAATAATTGAGTTAAAACTAGTTGTCTTTTCCCCGGCAATGAGAAGTCTAGAAGTATTTAGTGAGAGAGGATTTAAAAAAACTGAAAAAAATAACTGTAAGAAAAGTACAAAAATTGACAACCTAACAAATAAATTTAGAAGTTTTACTTTACTCATTCCCATAGTCCATAAAATTATAAATTCATTATTTCTCTGAAATTTTAAAATTGATAAAAATAATGCAATTAGAAAACTAAGTGGAATAAATTTTGTGATAATATTAGTTAAATTTAATATCGAGTAAGCTAAATATGTACTAAATGAAAGGCCATTTTCTACTATCAAATCTAAAAAATTCACAGCTCTTGCCGTCCACGCTATAATAGATAAAGTAAGCAATATAACTGTAAAGGTTTTAAGAACCTCAAGACTTATGTAAGAATTAATTTTATTTATATTCATTTAAAATTGATGTATTATATATAAATAAATCAACCTTGAACAAATTTCAATCTATGGTTTAAATATGATCAATTTTACGTTGAAATCGCCAATATTTGGACATATATACCTTTCAGTTTACAATATTTTTTAAATTTATGTCTATTAATATTAATTATCAAAAAAAAATAAGTGAAGCATCTTCAGCTAATCTTGTTCTATTTACTAATGAGAAATATAACATAAATAATCTAAAAAAATTTTTATCTGAACAAGAATTTACTTACGTTAGTGACTTAATTAAAAGCCTCGACTTAAAAAAAAATTTATTGGTTTTTGAACTTACTTCAAAAAAAAAAATTATATTATTATCAATAAAAAGTAATTTTAAGATTTCTGATATTGAAAATCTTGGCGGTGAATTTTATGGTCGTATTAATCATGGAAAGAACAACGATTATTTTCTACTTTCTGAAAGTATCGCAACCAAGCAAAGTAACTTTCTAGGTCATTTTCTTCATGGATTAAAACTCAAATCTTATAGTTTCAAAAAATATAAAACAAAAAAAGAGACTAGAAATATTTCAATTAATGTAATTGGTAGTCAAAACATTCCTTCTGCTAAAAATCAATTAAAGTTTAAAGCTCTAGAGGCTGGTACCTTTTATGCTAGAGATCTCGTTTCAGAACCAGGTAACGTTTTACATCCTGATGAGTATGCAAAAAGATTGAGCTCGCTAAAAAAAGACGGATTAAAAGTAAATATTTATGATGAAAAAAAAATGAAAAAACTTGGAATGCATGCCTTACTGGGCGTAGGACAAGGAAGTATTAGAGGATCGTATTTAGTAACATTGGAATGGAATGGTGCAAATAATAAATCAAAACCATTAGCCTTTGTTGGCAAAGGTGTTTGTTTTGATACAGGTGGCTATTCATTAAAGCCTGCTAAGTTTATGGAAGATATGACTTATGATATGGCAGGTTCAGCAACTGTTGTTGGTTTAATGAAAAACTTTGCGTTAAGAAAAGCGAAAATTAATGCTGTAGGAGTTGTCGGACTTGTGGAAAATATGGTAAGTGGAAATGCGCAACGACCTGGAGATATTGTTAAATCCTATAGCGGAAAAACAATAGAAATATTAAATACTGATGCAGAGGGTCGTTTAGTTTTAGCAGATGCATTAACTTTTACTGAGAAAAAATTTAAACCAAAATTTATTATTGATTTAGCAACTTTAACAGGGGCAATTATCGTTTGTCTAGGTTCTGAATATGCCGGACTTTTTTCTAATGATGATAAGTTGTCAAAAGAAATTTTCAATGCAGGAGAGAAAGTTGAAGAGAAAGTATGGAGAATGCCACTTCACAAAAATTATGATAAATTGATGGACTCGAAAAATGCTGACGTACAAAATATTAATTATGTTGGAGGAGCAGGGTCAACAACAGCCGCTCAATTTTTACAAAGATTTATATTAAATAAAACTCCTTGGGCACATTTAGACATCGCAGGAATGGCTTTTTCAAAATATGGCGGTGCGTTAAATTCAGGTGGAGCGACAGGTTTTGGTGTAAGATTATTAAATGAACTTGTAGAAGAAAACTATGAATAGTACTGAAAGAACACTATCAATAATAAAACCCGACGCAGTTGAGAGAAATTTAGTAGACAAGATTAAGAATATATTTTTACAAAATAATCTTTTAATTAAAGAAACAAAAAAAATTCATATTAGCAAAGAAGAAGCTGCAGAATTCTACAAAGTACATCAATCTAAACCATTTTATGAAAAGCTTTGCGAATATTTATCATCCGGACCTATAGTAGCTATGATCTTGGAGGGTGATAACGCTATTAGTAAAAATAGAGAACTTATGGGATCTACTGATCCAAAAAATGCTGAGGAAAACACTATTAGAAAAATGTATGGTATTTCAATTGATAAAAATTCTGTTCACGGCTCAGATTCTTCAGAAACTGCTAAAGAGGAAATAAATTTTTTTTTTAATAACTAAATATTTTAATTATAGCCTCAGAAAAAGCTTTAAGTTCTAACTTTTGAGTTTTAATCATTAAAGACTTTTCACTCTCGTTAGACTGCAAATAAAATCTCTTATTATGTATGATTTTCCCTGAGTCTAACTTTTCATTCACATAATGAATTGTGCAACCTGTTTGGATCTCTTTATTTTCAAGTATTCTATTATAGGTATTAATACCCTTGTATTTTGGAAGTAATGATGGGTGAATATTTATTATTTTTTTACCAAAGCTTTTTATAAATCTTTTGGATAAAATTTTCATAAAACCAGCTAAACATATTAAAGAAATTTTTCTTACTTTTAGTTCGTTCAAAATTTTTTTTTCCGATATTAAACATTTATTATTTAATATAAAAAAAGGAATATTATTTTTTTTGGCATAGTTTAAACCTTTTGCATTAATATTGCTTGATACTATCATTTTTATATTTATCGGGAAATTGTAATTAAATGAATTTTTGAGTAAGGTTTTTAAATTACTTCCTCTACCCGAGATAAAAACACATGTATTTCTTTTTACCATTGTATATTATTTTTGAATTTAATTTTTTTATGATACTTAGTGATTGATCCAATTACATAAGGTTTGTATTTTTTTGAAAAAAATTTTTTTAGTTTTGGAAAATATTTTTTATCTATTATAACGCAAAATCCAACACCACAATTAAAAGTCTTTAACATTTCCTCATCCTTAATATTATGTGATTTTAACCACTTAAATATGTAATTTGGCCTTATAAGCGATAAATCTATACAAGCGCATAAGCCCTCTGGAACAGATCTGATTAAATTTTCAGTTATGCCACCGCCAGTAATATTAGCAGCAGCATTTATCAATTTTTTTTCTGATAATTTTAAAATTTCCCTCGAGTAAATTTTTGTCGGCGTTAGTAAAATTTTTTTTAAATTATTATTAATTTTCCTACCAGACAAAATTTTCCTTACCAAAGAGTAACCATTAGAATGCAAACCTGATGAAGGAATTGCTACAACAATATTATTTTTTTTGACATTCTTCTTAGATAAAATTTTTTTTTTAGATACGATGCCTACGCTAAAGCCCGCTAAATCAAATTTGTTTTTATCGTACACACCAGGCATTTCTGCTGTTTCACCACCTATCAATTGGCAGTTTGAATATTTACAACCTTTTAAGATACCCTTAAAAATTTTTTTTATTTTTTTTAAGTCTAGTTTTCCCAAAGCTATGTAATCTAAAAAAAATAACGGTTTAGCTCCTTGTACTATTAGATCATTGATGCACATGGCTACAAGATCTATACCAATTGAGTCAAATTTTTTGAATTTGTTTGCCAGCTCTAATTTTGTACCAACCCCGTCAGTGCATGATACTAAGACAGGATCATGAATATGAGTTTTGGAAATATCGTAACATGATCCAAAATCACCTATATTGGATTTACTAAATACATTTTTCAACTTTTGGTCATTTTTTTTTGATAATCTAGCTATGTGCTTTACAAATCTATTAGCAAGAGGAATATTTACTCCACTTTTCTTATAACTATTTTCTATTTTTTTCATTAATAAATGGTATTTAAATATATATGAATAAAATTTTATTAATTATATTTATTTTAGTCTTTTTCCTGAGAATCGAAACAAATTTATTAAGTGAAAGTATATTTAATGTTAATAATATTAATATTAATGAAAAAAAATACGAGAACAAAGAACAATATCTAAATCAAGTATTTTATAAAGGATTTTCAATATTAATTAATAGAATTTTATTAGAAAAAAATCAGGATTTGAAAGATACTACCTCTATCAATCAAATTAAAAAGCTGGTCTCTCATTATAAAATTTCTGAAGATAAAAATAATACAAAAAAGAATGTTTCAGTTGATTTGTTCTTTGATAAAGAAAAAATTAATAATTTTTTTCAAAAAAAAGGAATTTCGTACACAGATTTATCTCTTACAGATGTAACTATTTTTCCAATAAATATTAAAGGCAAAGATATCTTCATTTTTTCTAATAATTATTTTTACGATAATTGGAACAAAACTAAAAAAAAAAACAATATAATTAAAAAACAAATAAATTATGTAATGCAATTTGAAAACTTAGAAAGTATAGAATTTATAAAAAGATTTGAAGAAAATTTTGAGGACATAAACGTAAAAAATCTATTTTTAGAAAATCAAACAAATTATAATTTCTTAATTATCATTATTGATAGAAATGATAGTTCTAAAATATTTTTAAAAGGTACTGTTAACGATAAGATAATAATTAAAAATATGAACCTAAAAAAAAATAACACAAATACTGATTTCAATGAATACGTGATGGAAGAAATTAAGAAAAACATTCTTGAAATTATCAAATCTAACAACATGATTGATATATCTATCCCTTCTTTTCTAAATATTTCTATAAAATTAGGTAAAAATAGTAATTTGATAAAATTTAAGGAAACTTTAGGGAAAGTAGAATTGGTACAAAATTATAAGTTCGAAGAGATAACTAGAAATCAAATTAAAATGAAAATAAAATTTTTTGGTAAAATTGAAAAAATTTTAAATAAATTAGAAAATCAAGGATTTAAGATTAATCTAATTAATGACCAATGGGTTTTAAAATTATAATTTATGAGTCAATTAATTTTTAAATTTCCTTATAAAAAAAGTTACTTCAAAAAAGATTTTTACGTTTCATCAAACAATTTTGAGGCTCATAGATTGATAGAAACATGGCCGAAGTGGCCTTCAAAGTGGATAAATATTTTTGGCCCGCACGGTTGTGGTAAAACTCATTTATCAAAAATTCTTAATCAAAAAATAAAGTCTATCATTGTTGAGGCCGAAGAGATAGACAATGAAGTAATAAATAGTTTAAGCGATTACGAATGTTTAATAATAGAGAATTATAAAGACAATATTAAAGAAGATCTATTTTATTCTTTGTTAAATAATATAGATCTTTCTGGAAAATCCGTATTAGTAAATTCATTAGAAGCTTTAAATTCTAAAAAAACAAAATTACCGGATCTTAATTCGAGATTTGAGTTATTTTTAAAAATAGGTATTAATTTACCCACAGATGATCTACTTAATGTTATCATTTATAAGTTTTTTTCAGAAAAGCAGGTAAATTTAGATTCTAAAGTTTTAAATTTTATATTAAAAAATATTGAGCGTTCTTATGATGCTGTTTTTAAAGTTGTAAAAGATTTAGATGATATTTCTTTATCAACTGGTAAAACTATAAATATTAATTTAGTAAAAAAAGTATTAAAATTAAATGAATAAATTTAGATCTAATTGTTGTGGTGAGTTAACAGAAAAAAATATTGGTCAAAATGTACATTTGTCTGGATGGATACATAGAAAGCGCGATCATGGAAATCTACTCTTTATCGACTTAAGAGACCATTATGGAATTACTCAGTGTGTAATAGAAAATAATAATAAGAATTTTTCTTTAATAGAAAAAGTAAGCCCTGAGTCTGTAATAACATGTTACGGAAAAGTTTCTAAAAGAGTTTCTGGAACTGAAAACAAGGATTTATTAACCGGTAAAATAGAAATTAAAATAGAAAAGATAACTATTCTTTCTTCTGCTAAAGAACTTCCATTACCTGTTTTTGGAGAACAAGATTACCCAGAGGATATAAGGCTAAAATACAGATTTCTGGATTTGAGACGAAAAGAAATGCATCATAAGATAGAATTAAGATCACATGTAATTTCTTTTATAAGAAAAAAAATGATTGAAAATGGTTTTCTTGAATTCCAAACTCCAATTTTGACTGCATCGAGTCCTGAGGGAGCAAGGGATTTTCTAGTACCAAGTCGATTAAACCCAGGTAAGTTTTTTGCATTACCACAAGCCCCACAACAATTTAAACAAATGATAATGATCTCGGGTTTCGATAAATATTTTCAAATTGCACCCTGCTTCAGAGATGAAGATGGAAGAGCAGACAGAAGTCCAGGTGAGCACTACCAATTGGATCTAGAGATGTCTTTTGTTGAACAAGAAGATATTTTTCAAATTATGGAACCTATTTTTGTAAGTTTATTTAAAAAGTTTGGAAATAACAAAGAGGTAAGTGAGGCACCTTTTAAAAAATTATCGTATAATGAATCTTTGAGACTATATGGAACTGATAAGCCTGATCTTAGAAATCCGATCACAATTTCTGATGTTACAGATATAATTAAGACCAAAGATGTGACACTAGAAATTTTTAAGAAGAATGTTAAAAAAAACGGTGCTGTTAAAGCTATTCCAGTTCCCAATACAAAAGGCAAAGCAAGAAGTTTTTTTGATGAGTTAAACGAATGGGCAAAAAAAGAGGGCATGGGAGGTTTAGCATACTTAACATTTGAAAAATTAAATAATTCTATTAATCCTAAAGGTCCAATATCTAAATTTTTTTCTAAGTCAGCAATAGAAAAAATTATGGATTTATGCGGCATTAAAGAGGAGGGAGCAGTTTTCTTTGTAAGTGACAATCAAGAAAATGCAACTAAGTATGCTGGTATGGCTAGACAAAAAATTGCTAAAGAATTGAAATTAATTAATGAAAAAGAATTCAAATTTTGTTGGGTGGTAGATTTCCCGATGTACCAATATAATGAAGAAGAGAAAAAATTAGACTTTAGCCACAATCCTTTTTCAATGCCTCAGGTTGATATGAAAGAATTTGATAAAACTGACCCATTGAAAATTTTAGCTTATCAATACGATCTAGTTTGCAATGGATATGAGCTATCATCAGGTGCTATTAGAAATCACTTACCAGAATTTATGTTTAAAGTTTTTAAAAAAGTTGGATATTCAAAAGAGGAAGTTGAAAAAAAATTTTCTGGTATGATTAAAGCATTATCGTATGGTGCACCACCTCATGGAGGTATGGCTCCAGGAATAGACAGAATAGTTATGTTATTGTCTGGAGAGAGCAATATACGTGAAGTTACTCTTTTTCCAATGACACAAAATGCTCAAGATCTTTTGATGGGAGCACCGTCAGAAATTGATAAGAAACAGTTAAATGAATTAGGACTTGAGATTAAAAGGAAAACAAAGGATTAACTTTTCGATTTAAGATTTATTCTTATATCAGACAAATC
>MDTA01201531.1_pt1 | contig 11496 bp, 14 predicted proteins | sample 811151 | NCBI WGS metagenome assembly MDTA01 (sample SAMN05326648, study PRJNA326480) | marine metagenome | isolation source: seawater | place: Indian Ocean: South | collected 2010 | reverse complement strand
TATCTGATAATAAAAAAAGTTTACAGGAGGGTGCGATCGAGCCTTGGTCAAAATCTACATCTTTATATTATGCTCAAACATTAGCTTCTATTGCAAAGCATTATAAAATTTCTCTTTCAGAACCTTGGAAAAAAATACCAAAAAAAATTCAAGATATTATTTTATTCGGATCAGATGAAGAAGAGATAAAATTCTCATATGATGATGGTTATGAGTCTTATACTACAAAAAAAACTTTTGAGGGTGTCATAAATAATCTTGAAAGACGTTTTCTTGAGACAGATAGTGAATGGAAAAGAGAAGAGATATCTCAATATCAAAGCGAAACTAATTGCGAAAAATGTCAAGGCATGAGATTAAAAGATGAAGCTTTGTGCGTTAAAATTAATAATTTAAATATAAGTGAAGTTACAGAAAAATCAATTGATCTAGCTCAAAAATGGTTTTCAGAATTGGAAAAAGTGCTTACCGAAAAGGAAAATAAAATTGCTCAACATATTTTAAAGGAAATTAATGAAAGATTAAACTTTCTTCTCAATGTTGGATTAAATTATTTAACATTGTCAAGAGAGTCAGGCACATTATCTGGTGGAGAAGCACAAAGGATAAGATTAGCATCACAAATTGGTTCTGGTCTTACTGGAGTGCTATATGTTTTAGATGAACCATCAATCGGTTTACATCAAAGAGATAATAAAAAATTAATTACAGCTTTGAAAAAATTAAGAGATCTGGGAAATACAGTTATAGTTGTTGAACACGATATTGAAACAATGGAAAGTTCTGATCACATAATTGATATTGGTCCCGAAGCTGGCCTAAAAGGAGGTGAAATAGTTGCTGAGGGTGAAGTAGAAGAAATAATACAAAATAAGAATAGTATAACTGGTGATTATCTGTCAGGAAAAAAATTTATTCCAATCCCAAAAAAAAGAAGATCTGCAAAAAATGGAAGATTTATAGAAATAAGTGGTGCAAGTGGAAATAATTTAAAAAAAGTAAATTTAAAAATACCTGTTGGAACGTTTACTTGTGTGACTGGCGTATCAGGAAGTGGAAAATCTACTTTGATACTTCATACTTTGTATAACGCTTTTAATTTGATGCTTAACAAAAATAAGAGCCGAAAAGTACCTAAAGCATTTACAGGTTTTAAGGGTACAGAACTTATTGATAAAATAATTGATATTGACCAATCACCTATAGGAAGAACCCCTAGATCAAATCCTGCGACTTATACAGGTGCGTTCGGACCAATTCGAGAATGGTTTGCTGGGCTTCCAGAGTCAAAGGCCAGAGGATACAAAGTAGGAAGATACTCTTTTAATGTAAAAGGTGGAAGATGTGAAACTTGTGAAGGAGATGGAGTTTTAACTTATGAAATGCATTTTTTACCAGATGTGTTTATACCATGCGATACCTGCAAGGGGGCAAGGTACAATAGAGAAACCCTTGAAATTAGATTTAAAGGTAAAAACATCGCTGAAGTACTAGATATGACTGTCGATGAAGGATGTGAATTTTTTGAAAATATACAAAATATAAAATCAAAATTGATAACACTCAAGCATGTTGGACTTGGGTATATGAAAATAGGTCAGCAGGCTACAACCTTGTCCGGTGGTGAAGCACAAAGAATTAAACTAGCAAAGGAATTATCAAAAAGACCTACAGGACGAACGCTATATATATTAGACGAACCAACTACAGGGCTGCACTCACATGATATTAAAAAATTATTAGAAATTTTACAAGCCTTTGCAAATACCGGTAACACAGTAGTTGTAATTGAACACAACCTAGATGTTATTAAAACTGCTGACCATATAATAGATATGGGTCCTGAAGGTGGAATAAATGGAGGAAAAATTATTGCTGAGGGGACTCCAGAAAAAGTGTCATCTATAAAAGAGAGCTACACTGGCAAATTTATTAAGGAATTAATGAACAATAGCTCTATGAAAAAGACTGCTTAAAAACTAAAAATATGATATAATTTAATAATGACATCCATTCTACAATCTCTTTCAAAAACTGTTCATTTGTCTCTAGGTATAGCAATTTTATTGCTTTTAGGTTTGCACTTTTTTGGTGATGGATTTGTATTTGATAGATACTTTTTTAGCTGGCTATTTAGATATTTACATGTGCTTACAGGAATAATGTGGATAGGATTATTGTGGTACTTTAACTTTGTACAAATCCCTTCAATGCCTAATATTCCTGATGAACAAAAACCGGCAATTGGAAAGGTTATTGCTCCAAAAGCCTTATTTTGGTTTAGATGGGCTGCTTTAGGAACAATAGTAACAGGACTCATAGTTTCGTATCTTCAGGGGTATGTACACCAAGCTATGATATTGGGAATTGGTAGTGGTGATCCTAAAACTTCAGCAATTGGTATAGGAATGTGGCTGGGTATAATAATGGCTTATAATGTTTGGTTTGTTATTTGGCCAAATCAAAAAAAAGCTTTAGGAATAGTTGATTGTTCACCAGAGGAAAAAACAAAATCTGCAAAAACAGCTATGTTGTTTTCTAGGGCTAATACTTTATTGTCATTTCCAATGTTGCTTTCAATGGTGGCAGCACAAAATCTATATTAAAATTTAAGGTAATATTTTTTCTTCCTCTTTTTCTAAAGTCTTATAGCTTACTTTAAAAAATTTAAGAATTGGAGATGCAACAAAAATAGAGGAATAAGTTCCAATAATTACACCTAAAATCATTGCAAATGAAAAACCTCTTAAAATTTCACCACCTAATATATAAATTGATAATAGTGCTAGCAAAGTAGTAACAGAAGTTATTATAGTTCTTGCTAAAGTTTCGTTTATAGAAAGATTTGAGATATCACTTATACTTATTTTTGTATATTTAAATAAATTTTCTCTTATCCTATCATAAATAACTACAGTATCATTCATAGAATAACCTACTATAGTTAATACTGCTGCGATTATTGACAGATTAATTTCCAATGACAAAATTGAAAAAATTCCTAGCGTTATCACAACGTCATGAAATAAAGCTATAATTGAACCAACACTAAATTGCCATTCAAATCTAACCCAAATATAAAATAGCATTGCTGTAAGCGCTAAAGATATTGCTATAACTGATGACTCTAACAACTCAGAACTTACCTTTGGTCCTACATTCTCAACTCTTCTAAAATCTATATCTGCATTTAAATTTTCTGATAGTTTTTGCTTAATATCAGGTATAAGTTTATTATTATTAGTAGATTTTTGCTCTACTTTTATTAAATAATCTCCATCTTTACCAAATTTCTTCACATTTATATCGCCTAAATTCATCATGTTTAAAGTGTCTCTTATATCAGTTGCTTGAACTGATTGATCTGTTCTTAATTCAATTAATGTTCCTCCTTTAAAATCTATTCCGTAATTTAAGCCTTTAAAAATAATAAAAATAACACTCAAAATAAAAATTGTTATAGAGGCAATATTTGCTTTTTTAAATTTTGAGACGAAATTTATTTTGCTAGTCATATTTTTATTTCTTTATTTTTACTTCTTAAAACAATTAACGACGTTAAATGTCTTGCTAAAAAGTAAGCGGTAAACAAAGTTGTAATAATTCCTATTCCTAAAGTTATTGCAAAACCTTTAACCGGGCCAGAACCAAAAGTAAAAAGTATTATTGCAGCAATTAAGGTTGTAATATTAGCATCAAGAACAGTAATTTTAGCTTTGGAGTATCCTTGGTCAAAAGCATGTATAATTGATTTTTCAGTTTTCAATTCTTATTTGATTCTCTCAAATATCAGAACATTAGCATCTACAGCCATTCCAACTGTTAAAATAATTCCTGCAATACCTGGCAGTGTTAAAGTTGCTTCTAAAATTGTTAGAACTCCAACTAACATTATCAAATTTGCAATTAAGGCTGTGTTTGCTATCAATCCAAAGAGTTTATATTTATAAAACATAAATAAAATTACTAATATAAATCCTACTATCAAAGATGTTACACCAGATTTAATTGAGTCTTCTCCAAGGTCAGGTCCAACTGTTCTTTCCTCAACTACTTCAAGTGGTGTTGGTAAAGCTCCAGATCTTAAGAGTAGAGCTAAATCAGTGGCTTCTTGAAAAGAAAAATTCCCTGATATCATTCCATTTCCTGATGTTATCGGTTCATTAATATTAGGAGCGCTTATAATTTTTCCATCTAATATAATAGCAAGTCTTTTCCCAACATTATCTGTAGTTGCTCTTCCAAATTTTTGGGCACCTATCCTGTCTAGAGTAAATGAAACAGTAGGTTCATTTTGTTGATTTTGTATACTAGGTTGGGCATCAACTAGATTTTCACCACTCATTACAATTCTCTTACTGATTTGTAATGTTTCTCCATCCTCAGATATTAGTTCATCAACTCCAAATTAGGAATTATCACTAACTAATCTAAAATTTAATTGTGCAGTCTTTCCTAAAAGTTTTTTTATTCTCTCCGGATCTTTTAAACCTGGAAGTTCAACCAAAATTCTTTTTTCACCTCTTTGAAGTATTGTAGGTTCTTTGGTTCCTACATCGTCTATTCTGCGCCTAACAATCTCTATTGATTGTTTCAGAGCAGCATTATTAATTGTTAATAATCCATACTTAGAAAGAAAAACTCTGACGTAATTATTATCTAAAGATTTATATTCTAATTGGAAGGATCTAAAATTATCAATGTAAGGATTTACAATATTTTCCTTTTTTGAAAAAAAAATTAAATCAAATTTTTCAATATCATTTATTTTAAAAGTTAAAGTATTACTACTTATTTTAAAATCACTATAATTAACGTTATTATCTTTCAATAATTTTTTCAAAGGTATTACTTTTGACTGAATTTTTTCCTCTACAAGAGAGTCAGAATTTATTTCTAAAAGAAGATAGGAACCTCCTTGTAAGTCTAATCCTAGATTAACTTTCTTGTTTATAAATGTTTTATCTTTTGATTGAAAATTTAATATAGAAAAAATTGAAATAAAGAAAAAAATTAGGTAAATTAAAAGTATATTTATTTTTGAGAAATTTAACACGAAAAAGAATTATTTTTTTGCTTCTTCTTTTTTTAACAAACTAGTAATTGTAGATTTTATTATTTGAACTTTTGTGTTCTCTCCTATTGAAACTTCGATACGGTCATCTTCCATAACGCGGTCAACAACTCCAATAATTCCACCAGAGGTAATTACTTCGTCTCCTCTTTTTAATGACTCAACCATAGCTTTATGGTCCTTTACTCTTTTTTGTTGTGGTCTAATTAAAAAAAAGTAAAAAATTACAAAAATTAAAATTAAAGGTATAAATTGTGCTATTCCTTGTCCGCTCATGAGAGACAATTATAATAAATGAATTAGATAAACAAGTTAAATTTTATCAAATTTTATCTAAATTATTCATATATTTTTTTAATACTTTTGGAATTGTAACTGATCCGTCTTCGTTTTGATTATTTTCCAATAAAGCAATCATTAATCTTCCTACTGCTAAACCTGAACCATTTAAAGTACCTACAAATTCATTACTATTTTGAGACTTGCACTTAGCCCCCATTCTTCTAGCTTGGAAAGTTCCACAAGATGAGCAGCTTGAAATCTCTCTGTATTTATTTTCTGATGGTATCCATGCCTCAATATCATAAGTTTTTTCTGCACTAAATCCCATATCTCCTGTAGATAAAAGTATTACCTGATGAGGTATCTCTAAACTTTCTAATATTTGCCTTGCACAATTTAGCATTTTATCGAGCTCTGATATACATTCTTTATGTTCCACTATACTTACTAGTTCAACTTTATAAAATTGATGCTGTCTAATCATACCCTTAGTGTCCTTACCATAACTGCCTGCCTCTTTTCGAAAACAAGGTGTAGAAGCTACAAATCTTTGTGGTAATTTACTTTTGTCTATTAAAGACTTTCTGACCAAGTTAGTTAAAACGACTTCTGCGGTTGGAATTAAAAACTTTCTCTGATCAGAGTTTTCAAATCTTATTTCAAATTGGTCTTCCTCAAATTTAGGTAGTTGTCCTGTGGAAAACATAACATCTTCATTTACTATTAGCGGAGGTGATATTTCTGTATATTCAAATTTTGTTGTATGAGTATCTAGCATAAAGTTTATGAGCGCTCTTTCTAAAAGCGCCATTTTATTTTTTAAAACAACAAACCTTGATCCAGATAATTTCGCAGATGTCTCAAAGTCAATTTGATTTTCCCTCATACCTATTTCAGAATGAGATTTAGGTTTAAAAGAAAAGTTTTTTAAAGCTCCAAACTTTTTAATTAATTTATTTGATTTCTCGTCTTTTCCAATAGGAACATCCTCTAATGCAAGATTCGGCAAAATATGTAATAATTCATCCAATTTTTTCTGAGCATTAATTTGTTCTTTAATTACTTTTAATAATTTTTCAGATATCTTTTTCGATTTTTCAAAATTATTTTTATCTTTTGATTTTGAAAGTATTTTTTTTTCTTGTTCTAATTTTTCTTTTTCGGATATCAGTTTTCTATTTTTATTGTCTAGATTTTCAAATTGATCTTTATTAAAATTAAAATTTCTATCTAAAAATTTTTTAGAATATTTGTTTAAATTTTTTCTTAAATCTTTTATATTATGCATCTTTTATGTTTTCTTTTTTATTTTTTTTTTCAATGAGAGTAACTGTAAATATAGATAATTCATAAAGTAATAACAAAGGTATTGCTAGCCCAACTTGTGTTATAGGATCTGGAGGTGTTAATATTGCAGCAATAGCAAAGATTATTACAATTACGTATCTTCTCCTCTTTTTAAGATAATCAGAGTTCACAACTCCTACTCTGGCTAAAAGATTCAATAATATTGGTAACTGAAAACTAATACCAAAAGCAAAAATCAATCTCATTATTAAAGATAAATACTCATTTACTTTAGCTTCTAGTTGAATAGGTAAGCTTGAACTTGTGCCTATAGTTTCAAATGATAGAAAAAACTTTATCGCCAAAGGCATTACTAAATAATAAACCAAAAGAGCACCTAATAAAAAAAGTATTGGAGTCGATATTAAGTATGGTAGAATTGCTTGTTTCTCATTTTTATAGAGACCAGGGGCGATAAATTTATATATTTGTATCAGTAAAACAGGACTCCCAAAAAATATAGCAGAGAAAAATGCAACTTTAATGTAAGTAATGAATGTTTCATGTAAAGCGGTAAATATAAGCCGTCTCGAATTTTTATCATCCTTTACAGCCTCTGCATAAGGTTCTACTAAAAAGTTATAAATTTGCTCAGCAAAAAAGTATGAAGTTATAAAAGCTATAAGTATAAATATTAAGGAATTTAATAGTCTAGATCTAAGTTCAACAAAATGACTTGTAAATGAATTACTTTCAGCCATTTTTATTATTATTTTTTTGTTTTTTATGGTCTGAGGTTATGTCTTTTTCTAAATCAATTTCCTCAGTTGCGGCTGATACTTCACGCTGAAAGTTGCTTAATGTGTTTTTAAATTTTCCTATATATGTTCCTATTTTTTTTAAGGCTACAGGAAATTCTTTAGGACCTAAGACTAATATTGCAATTATAACTACAGACAATATCTCTAACCATCCAATTTGAGGCATTTTGATTATTTATTTTCTGAATCAGAATTGTCTGACTTTGAGTTATCTTCTTGATTATTGATGTTGCTATCATCGGACATTCCCTTTTTAAAACTTTTGATACCTTTAGCAACATCACCCATTAAGCTTGAAATTTTACCTCTTCCAAATAGTAAAACAACAAGTACTACTACAATCGCTATTTGCCAGAAACTAATTCCCATAATTAATAATTATATACATCAAAAAGGTTTAAATAAATATATTTATTTTTCTTCCTCTGGAGCCTTTTTAAGAGCATCATCTATATCTTCATAGATATTCTGCTTTTCTGATAAAGATTGCTCTTTAAAAAACTTACCTGTTCCAAAGATTGATTTATCTATACTAGAAGTATCAATTAATCCAGCTGAACCAAGCTCTTCTATGGTAGGAAGGTCTGATATTTTTTGTATGTTGAAATGATTTAAAAAATTTTCAGTTGTTATATACTGTATAGGTCTACCTGGAACATCCTTTCTTCCAGCAGGTCTTACCCAATCCAATTCTAATAATATTTCTAAGGTATTAGTTGCAAAGGCAACTCCTCTTATCTCCTCTATTTCAGCCCTTGTAACTGGCTGATGGTAAACTATTATTGCGAGGGTTTCGATAGTTGCTTTCGATAACTTTCTTTGAGTAGATTTTTGTAATAACATTAATTTGGACAAATCATCGGCAGTTCTGAAAGACCATTTATTTTTAATGCATACTAAATTAATCCCCCTTTTTTTATAAGTTTCTTTAATGTTTTTTAATACTTTAATTACATTGACATTTGTTTCTAATCTTTTTTCAATAGTTTCAACATCAAGAGGTTCAGAAGCAGCAAAGAGTATCGCCTCAACCTGGCGTTCTATTTTTGAAGTTTTGTTAGGAAAAGAAATTATATTATTTTTACTTTTCATTTAATTATTTTTTCTCACAAAAATTTTTTCGAATAGGTTTTTTTGTTTAATTTCAATCAAGCCTTCTTTTGTTAATTCCAGGCTAGCAGCAAATATGCCAGATTTACCAGTTTTTTTTAAATTTGTATTCAAATAAGTTTCAGGAACTAATTCGTCGATATTTCTCCATTCAGTAATTTGATTCATCTTTTTTTGAATATGTTTAATACCTTCTTCGGTAGTGAGAACTGGTAATTTTGGAATATTTAACTTTTGAAATGTTTTTGTTATCTGAATTCTGGCATAAGTTTTTAAAAGTTCATATAATGAAATATCATATATTGGTGAATTAACCGATCTGATGCCACCTTTCATTCCCCTTGTATAAATATGGACGCCAAGTCTTTTTTTATTTAACATTTGGTCTGATAAAATTCTTATTAATTCTAATTTTTTTAATTGTAACTTTAATCTTTCAGCAACTTCAATCGCATTAAATTCATCATTTTCCTCTTCAGGAAGCAGTAATTTTGATTTTAGATAAGCAAGCCAAGTTGCCATTAATAAAAATTCAGATGCTGTTTCTAGATTAATATCTTTTTTTTCTTTTATAAATACCAAGAATTGATCTGCTAATTTGGTAATTGAAATTTCAGTAAGGTTTACTTTTTGAGATTTTGCTAAATCTAATAGGACTTCTAAAGGTCCACTAAAATTTGGTATATCTACTGATATTTGGTTTTGGTTTTGTGATTCCATTCGAATATTTTATCTTAAAAAACGATAAAATTCTGATGTTTTTTTTGCAGTAAATTTATCAATTATAGGTAATGTTTTTAACAACTTATAAGACTCTTTGTATTTCCCGGCACAATATAACACTAAATTACAACCTGCCATTAATGATTTTTTTGCATTAAATTCTATGTCAGAGCTTAATGCCTTCATTGAAATATCATCAGAGATTAAAATCCCTTTGAAACCTATTTTTTTTCTGATTATGTTTTTTATTATTTTTTTTGATAAAGTAGCTACGTTGTCTTTATCAATTTTTGAATATAGAACATGAGCTGTCATTGCAAATAAAGATTTGTTAGCTTTAAATGGTTTAAAATCTTTATTTTCTAAATTTTTTTGATTTAGTTTAACTTTTGGTAATTCAATATGACTATCAACGCTAGCACAGCCATGACCGGGTATATGCTTTATAACTGTCGCTACTTTATTTAATTTATAGTGTTTAACACAAATATCACCTAATTTTTTTACAATTTTTGAATTTCTCGAGAAACTTCTATTTAAAATTATTTTATGTGTATTATTTCTTAAAACATCTAAGACAGGCACTGTATTAATATTTATTCCAATCCCTTTTAAAATTCCTGTTAAATTGTTTATATAAACCTTATATAAATTAACAGCAACTTCAGGGTTTTGGGAGTATAATTCACCCAATTTTTTTGGGGAAAATTTATGTTTTAAAATTTTTGATAACCTTGAAACTGAACTACCTTCTTCATCTATTAAAACAGGAAAATTTTTATCTTTTGTCAATTTTCTAATATTTTTGATTAAATTTGTAATTTGTGTCAAATTATTAATGTTTCTTTTAAATAATATTATGCCCCAAGGTTTTTCATTTTTAAAAAGTTTTTTTTCATTTTTTGATAATTTTGTTCCTTTAATACTTATAATAATTGCTTTTTTTTTCATTTTTTAATTAGAAGATCCCAAAATTTTCTTGGTTGATCATCTTTGATAATTTCAGAAAAAGTCGAGTTAAATTCTATTACACTCTCAGTATCATTTTTTAAAAGAGGAACATCTATAATTTTTTTACTTATTATATTGTCAATTTCAGATCTATTAAGTTCAATGATTTTTGTATTTTCCTGGGATATATAATGATTAATTACAAGATAAAAGTAAACGAAGAATAACAAAAGTAATAAAATATTAAAAAATTTCCCCATTACATTTTTTCTGGTAAAGAGACACCTAAGATTCCCATCCCATTTTTTATTACTATTGCGATAAGATAAACGAAAGCTAAAGAGTCTTCTTTTTTAATTTTACCGTTCTGTATAAATCTAAATTTATTATCCTCGTTACCCTTGCTCCAATATGAATGAAATAATGTTGATAATTCATATAAATAAAAAGGAATCTTATGAGGTTCTAATTTATTGGCCGCTGACTCAATTATTTTGGGCAATTCAAATATTTTTCTTAATATTTTTTCTTCATATTCATTTGGCTTAAATGTTTCAGAATTAATTAAAATTTGATCATTCAAACTAATTTTAAGTGTTCTAATAATAGAATTGATCCTAGCATAGGCATATTGAACATAAAAAACAGGATTATCTTTTGTTTTTTCCTTTACTTTTTCGAAATCAAAATCAAGCTCTACATCATTGCTTCTGTTTAACATCATAAATCTTATTGAGTCTTTATCTACTTCATTTAATAAATCTTGAGCGGAAATAAAATCACCTGCTCTCTTTGACATTTTAAATGGTTTTCCATTTTTATAAAGTTTCACTAACTGACAAACTTTACAATTTAACTTTACTTTTTTATCAGATATCGCAGATACCGCAGCACTAATTCTTTTAATGTATCCAGTATGATCTGCTCCAAGAATGTTTATTAAATTGTCATATTTTCTATTTATCTTATCTGAGTGATAAGCAACATCATTTGCAAAATAAGTCCATGATCCATCATCTTTTTGTAAAGCTCTATCTGTATCATCTCCAAATTGTGATGATTTGAATATAAGTCTTTTTATTTTTTTCCAATTTTTTGGCGTTTCACCTTTAGGAGGATCAAGATACCCTTCCTTTACAAAATTTTTAGTTTTAAGTTGTTCAACTGCTTTATTTACTAAGTCTTTTTTAACAAGATCAGTTTCTGAAAAAAAATTATCATGTTCTATACCAAGTTTTTTTAAATCAT
>MDTA01124667.1_pt1 | contig 11496 bp, 8 predicted proteins | sample 811151 | NCBI WGS metagenome assembly MDTA01 (sample SAMN05326648, study PRJNA326480) | marine metagenome | isolation source: seawater | place: Indian Ocean: South | collected 2010 | reverse complement strand
GTCTCGTTTCACCACCCAACGAAAAGAACCAGATAAAATTAAAATTTTGTCTGGTGTATTTGAAAATAAAACCACGGGCACGCCGATAAGCTTACTCATCCAAAATGAGGATCAGCGATCAAAAGATTATGGTGAAATAAAGGATCAATTTCGTCCTGGGCATGCGGATTTTACCTATCAAAAAAAATATGGCATCCGTGATTACAGGGGGGGAGGTAGATCTTCCGCGCGAGAAACTGCTATGCGTGTAGCAGCTGGCGCTATTGCTAGAAAAGTCTTAGACCTAAAAATTGAAAACAAAATATCTATAAAAGGAGCGCTAGTCCAAATCGGCCCTCACAAAATAGATAGAAATAATTGGGATTGGGATCAGGTAGATCAAAATCCTTTTTGGTCACCAGATAAAAATATGGCTTCACACTGGGCGAACTTTTTAGACGAGGTTCGAAAAAAAGGTTCTTCAGCGGGAGCAGTCGTTGAAATTGTAATTACAGGCGTCCCCTCTGGACTAGGCGAACCAATATATGGAAAACTAGACAGTGATCTTGCTAGCGCCATGATGTCTATAAACGCAGTGAAGGGCGTAGAAATTGGAGATGGCTTTAATTTAGTCTCAACGCCAGGCGAGTTAGCTTCTGATGAAATTAGGATGCGGGACGGGCAACCTGACTTTTTATCTAATAAGGCCGGTGGAATTTTAGGCGGAATATCAACCGGTCAACCTATCATTGTAAGGTTCGCGATAAAACCCACGAGTTCGATTCTTACACCTAGGCGTTCAATAGATAGATTTGACAATGAGGTAGAAGTCCGAACGAAGGGGCGGCATGATCCTTGTGTAGGCATACGAGCAGTACCCGTCGGTGAAGCAATGGCAGCATGCGTTATAGCTGATCACGTTCTGAGACATCAGGCGCAATGTTTTAAGAATCCCTGACCTTAAAGAAACGGAGCGTTAGCCAAAATATGTTCTTTCTTTTGGTCGACTAGAAAAATAGAAGGAAATAAAGATGAGTGGTTCATTTACCTTACGTTTATTCTTCTCTTTGCTTCTATCATCGCTGCTTGCCTATTATCCTTCTACAAACTACGCGTTATCTCAAGAGAAAGAGGAAAAAGAGGAAGAAGAACTGGATGATTTGGCAAAAGAGCGATTAGAAAAAGAAAAGGAGCAAAAAAAACGCGACAAGCAATTTAATGAAGAAAAGCTATATAAGTTTATGGTGGGAAGAGATGTTCTCACGCTTCCGCTGTTTTATATTTCACTCTACGTTAAAGGAAAATTGGTAGAGGGGAAACTGCGCGTAGCTATTCAAACAAAAAGTCCCGCGGCAAGAAGGTCATTAAATCCAGAAAAAATGGCCATCAAAGGAATAATTTATCCACTAGCCGTAAGAATGTGGGAAAAAGGCCGCCCAACTTCAGAGGACATACGAAATTTTAAGATTGATGCAAAAGCGCAATTGAAAATTCGCTACGAAGAACTGGTCAAGGAAGTCTACATCGAGTCAATTTTATGACTTTAAAGAAATAATCTCTATAGTTTCTCCGCCAGCAGAAAAAACTCTTTATTTCCTTCCCGCCCTGGTAACGAAGACTGAATACTCCCTTTGAATTTCCAATCTTTCAAATTCAAAAACCAATTTTCCATTTGTTTTAATAATTTTATCTGCAAATCAACATCGGTTATTACTCCTGTTTTTTTTAATTTTCCCGGTCCAACCTCAAATTGTGGCTTAAAAAGACATAATAAATTTCCACCAGTTTTTGAAAGCGCCATGCAAGGAGGCAGTATTTTTTTAACAGAGATAAAACTGACGTCACAGACTATTAGGTCTACAGGATCTATTATTATTCGATTATTCAGTGATCTAGCGTCGGTGTTCTCAAGATTAACGACCCGCGGATCCGATTTTATTTCGTCAGCTAACTGAAACCTCCCGACATCAACCGCATAAACTTTCTGAACGCCCCCCCGAAGTAAAACATCAGTAAATCCTCCTGTTGAAGCTCCAATATCCAAGCAAATTTTATTTTTTAACTCTATAGTAAAGTGTTCGATAGCTCCAATCAGTTTGAAGCCACCCCTCGAAACCCATTCCTTTGACAAGTCGATCACTTTTAGTTCTGATGTTCTCGAAACTACCTTGCTTGCTTTTTTAGCAACTTCTTGGTCACAAATTACTTGCCCCTTAATGATCAAGTCCTTTGCATGCGTCCTCGATCTTACTAGACCGTTTAAGACTAAAAGTTGATCAAGCCTTACTTTATCTTCATCCATCATGGACAGATCCGTCAACAACTCAAACTTTTCTTATCAAATATGATTGGAGATTATTTCGACACTCTTTTTCAAGCTGAAGCTGAGCCACTCAGTTCACTATTATCAAGAATTTTAACAACAATATCTACTATACTCGCCGAATCTAATTGAGCAATTTTATATTGCTCATCCGAGGACGCATGATCAATAAATAAATCTGGCAGTGTCATCGGACGAATTTTTAAACCACCATCCAATAAACCCTCAAGTGCGAGAAAATGCAAAACCTGACTAGAGAAACCGCCGACAGACCCCTCTTCAAGAATTATCAAAAGTTCATGCTCTTGAGCCATCTGCTTTACAAGCTCAATATCAAGTGGTTTCGCAAACCGTGCATCTGCGACCGTAGTACTCAAACCAAGAACTGCTAATTGCTCCGCGGCCAATAGACAATCTTTCAACCGCGAGCCTAATGAGAGTATGGCAACAGTAGAACCTCGACGAAGCACCCGGCCCTTACCAATCGGTAAAGGTGTACCATGTTCTGGAAGCTCTACTCCCACACCCTCGCCTCTAGGATATCTGATAGCAGAGGGGGCGTCGTTTATATCTCTTGCAGTGGCTATCATATGCACTAATTCCGCCTCATCTGCAGCGGCCATGATAATAAAACCAGGTAGACAACAGAGATAAGCTAAATCAAAGGCCCCTGCATGCGTCGCACCATCAGCGCCCACTAAACCTGCTCTGTCAATTGCAAAACGAACAGGCAGCCCCTGGATTGCAACATCATGAACCACTTGGTCGTAAGCTCTTTGCAGAAAAGTAGAATAAATCGCTACGAAAGGCTTTAGACCTTCGGTTGCCAGGCCCGCTGCAAATGTTACAGCATGCTGTTCGGCGATACCAACATCGAAGCTCCTCTGTGGGAATTGTCGCGCAAATTTATCAATACCTGTACCAGACGGCATGGCTGCAGTAACGGCAACGATTCTCTCATCTTGCTCTGCCTCTCTTATAAGCGATTTAGAAAAAACTTCTGTGTAAGATGGGGCGTTAGCTTTGGCTTTTGATTGGGCTCCCGTGACCAGATCAAACTTCTGTACAGCGTGATATTTCTCTAATGACTTTTCAGAAAATGGATGACCGCGCCCTTTTTCTGTCACGACATGCAGCAACACTGGTTTGTCCTGTTTAGCATTTTTAATATTTTGCAATACTGGCAACAAGTGTTCTAGATTATGTCCGTCAACAGGTCCCACGTAATAGAACCCTAATTCCTCAAAAAGTGTTCCACCGGTGACCAATCCTCGTGCGTATTCCTCTGCTCTTTTGGCTGTCCGCTCTAGCTGTTTTGGTAGATGAGAGGCGAGCTGCTTAGCTAGGTCTCTTAAGCTCCTGTAAGACGTGGAACTAATCAGCCTGGATAGATAGGAGCTCATCGCACCCACAGCTGGAGCTATAGACATATCATTATCATTCAAAACAACTAAAAGTTTTGAATTCCCTGCACCAGCGTTGTTCATAGCCTCGTAAGCCATACCCGCACTCATAGCCCCGTCCCCAATCACTGCAATGACATGGTTTTTTTCAGACTTTAAATCTCTGGCAACGGCCATTCCTAGCCCGGCAGATATAGAGGTCGAGCTATGCGCAGCTCCGAAAGGGTCATATTCGCTTTCCGCTCTCTTTGTAAATCCAGACAGCCCCCCAGCTTGCCGAAGTGTTTTTATTCTATCTCTACGGCCGGTTATTATCTTATGCGGATAGGCTTGGTGACCAACATCCCATATTATTTTATCATAGGGGGTTTGATAGACGTAATGTAGAGCAATTGTTAGCTCCACAACCCCCAGTCCAGCCCCTAAGTGACCACCAGTCACAGAGACTGCATTAATAACCTCCTGGCGCAACTCTTGTGCTAATGCTGTTAAGGTTTCGGGCTTGAGTTCCCTTAAATCTTTAGGAGTCTTAACCAGATCCAATGTAGGTGTATTGCCGTTCGACATAACGTTCAAACTTTACCTTTGTCTTTCCAAAACAAATTGGGCTAGGGCCCTGAGGTAATCCGCTTCTCTACCCCATAGTTTTAATGCTTCAATAGATTCGTTTACCAGCAATACCGCCTTATGCCTTGCCTCTTCAACCCCTAATTTTGCTACAAGTGTAGCTTTTTCTACTTTAGCGTCCTGCCCACCTGGCTTTCCTATCGTATCTATATTGCCTTCAAGATCTAATAAATCGTCTACTATTTGAAAAGCTATACCGAAGCCATAAGCATATTTTTTGAGTGCATCGAGTTGTAACTTGCTAGCACCGCCGAGTATACCACCGGATATCATGCAAAACGCAAAAATTTCACCTGTTTTAAGACTCTGCATTTGAACTATTTCGTCGAGGCACAACGTCTTTCCCTCTGCCAGTAAATCTATCATTTGCCCTGCAACCATCCCCTGATGTCCAGCAGATTTCGCCAGAAAGTTCACAAGTTGACATCTTACAAAGCTGTCCTCTGCCGTCAAAGGGTCAGACAAAATTTCAAAAGCCAAAGTTAGTAAAGCATCACCAGCTAAAATTGCCGTTGCCTCATTGAAACGCTTGTGACAACTTTTTTTCCCCCTTCGAAAATCACTATCGTCCATTGCAGGTAAGTCGTCGTGAATTAATGAGTAGCTGTGTAAAAACTCTACAGCTGAGCCCACCCGGCGGGCACATTCCTCTTTTACCCCAAACAACTTGGAAGACTGAAGCACCATAAATGGTCGTATTTTTTTCCCCTCACCAAGTGAACTGTATTTCATGGCATCAAGTAGAATGGCTTCAGCGCCCAATGCCCCTAGCAACAGATCCTCCATAGTTCTATTTATCTTAATCGCACAATCTGCAAGTGCATTGCTTAAAGTCATAAAAATCCTAATCTATCTCTGAGACATTCTCATTCGTCAAAGTCCGTAATCTCTATTGCATCCCCTTCTTTAGGCAGTCTTATTTTTTCTACTTTCAAGCGAGCTTCATCCAGTTTTGACTGGCAATGTTTCTTCAATAATGAGCCACGTTCATATGCTGAGATAGCATCTTCTAATGATCCCTGACCGTTTTCTAAACGCTCTACGATTTCTTCAAGTTCTTTCAAAGATGCTTCAAAATTTAGATCCTCTATTTTACTTTCTTTGCTCAAAATTTCCTCCTTGAAACTGATGACTCTTTAGTCTTTTGATAGAAACCTTAAAGATTATTATTAGTGACTTTAGATGTTAAACTTGTAACAGTTCCTCCACGTGCGAAGCAACAGATGACGAAAGGGCTGAAAGGTCGTAACCACCCTCCAAGGTCGATATCAAACGACCGTTTGTGAATTTATCTGCAATTTCTAAAAGTTGTTTAGTAACCCAAGCATAATCATCGTCTTGTAAGTTTAATCCGGCAAGTGGGTCACTCATGTGAGCGTCGAATCCTGCAGAGACAAGCAGTAAATCGGGTTGAAACGTTACTAATCCTGGTAATATAACGTCCGAAATAGCCGCCCTAAATTCACTACTTCCATCGCCTTCGATCAACGGACAATTTACAATGTTATCAAATTCTCCTCTTTCATTTTTCGATCCGGTTCCAGGATAGAGAGGCATCTGGTGAGTAGACGCAAATAATAAGTTTTGATCTGACCAAAACATTTCTTGAGTGCCATTGCCATGGTGAACATCGAAATCAATTACGGCCACACGTTCAACACCATATTTCTGTCTTGCATAGGCTGCTGCAATCGCGACCGTATTGAAGATACAAAACCCCATAGCCTTATTTGTTTCGGCGTGGTGTCCAGGCGGCCTCACCGCACAGAACGCATTTTTTGATTCGCCCAAAATCACCTCGTCTACAGCAGAACAAGCCGCCCCAACCGCCCTGAGAGCGGCTTCTAACGACCCTGGAGATAGGCATGTGTCTGCATCTAACCTCGTGACCCCAGATGAGGGCACACTGGCTACAATTTGTTCTATGTATTTTTGGGGATGCATCAATCCAATACAATCAAGCGTTGCTCTTTCGGCGTTTCGGCGCACTAGTCTACCGGCCAATCCTTCCGTTTGAAGCGCTTGTTCTACGGCATCCATACGCGCTGGCCTCTCTGGATGTCCCTCGCCCATATTATGTCCAAGGCAAGCTGTGTGGCTAAATACTGTGGTCATTTTAAAGCCCAACAAAAAAAATTTCTTACACTAACGTAAGTACCACTATTTTTCAAAAATAGGAAAATAACTATTTTGTAATTTATAAAGAATAGAAATAGTGGCTTGTCCGAAAAATTAATTTTGTGTTAAGTAACAAACTCTTATTCAGATAGCATTTATTTAACTTTCTACATTCAACATCACTTAAACCAAACTTAAATCTGCTTCGTAGATAGCAAGACATTAAAGGTTCATCCAACGATCACGATTGGGGGGAAATTAGTGACTCATCCTTACGATTTTAACAAATTGGAACAGCACAAATTTTGCCAAAGCTTAAAACTAGACCACAACTTTGTCATCTTTCTTGCACTCATAGCCTTTACGTTTGTTAACATCAAAACAAGCCACGCGGACACTCCCCCTAGTCCTGTTTTTACGGACAAGGTGATCCTAGAACCCATGTCTCAAACTATGCCTATATTGGGTAGGGTAGTACCCAACCAGTCCGGTATTGTTGCAACACGAATTGCCGAACGGATAGAAAAATTAGAGGTAAGAATTGGCGATCGAGTAAAGAAAGGCGCGGTCTTAGCACGACTTTCATCAGATCAATTACAGCAGTCACTACTCCTTAAAAGGGCTGAGCTAAGCAGAGCAAAGGCGATAGGAGATAAGAGTATAGCCGAATTCAAAAAGAAGGAACAAGCGAGAAAGCGCATTCTTGCTCTGCGAGGTTCAGCGGCATTCCGACAAGATAGAGATCAGAATAGTCGGCGTGACCTTGAGATGGCTACCGGGTCACTAAAAGAAGCAGAAGCAGAGGTAGCACGCGCTGAGGCGGCGCTAAATATGGCCCAACAATTTTTGAAAGATACTGTTATAAAAGCCCCGTATTCAGGCATTATCATTTCTACACATATCGTTCCCGGAAGTTATACGAGAACGGGCGACCCAATCGTTACAATGCTTAATGATGATGATCTCGAAATAGAAGCTGATATACCAACAATACGTGCACTCAAGTTAATTCCAAAAATGCAGATTCAAGGAAAATTACAGAACGAGGTTCCGTTCAAAGCCTCTCTGCGTACAGTTATCCCTCAAGAAAATATGCAAACGCGAACTTTAGCGGCGCGCTTTACCTTGGATACGAATTCTAAGAAAATAAAAATAGTCGGAAATCAATCCGTAACACTAGACATTCCAATAGGAGCTTCAACACGCATTACCACCGTACACAAAGATGCCATTCTTATAAGTAAAGGTAAAAAGAATGTTTACGTTCTAAGAGATAACAAGGCAATTAAAAAGGCGATCAAAATAGGTCGATCAGTTGGAGAACGCTTCGAAGTTATAGAAGGCCTAATACCTGGTGACATAACGATCACTCGCGGCAATGAGAGACTTAGGCCTGGTGAAACTGTCAAATCTGTAAATTAGGATTTACACATGGACCGCCTTATAAATGTATCGATTGAAAGACCAATAGCAGTAATTGCCGCTATTTTAATGGTAATAATGTTTGGGTTCGTCGCCTTAGAAACCATACCGATTCAATTAACACCAGACGTGAATAGACCTGTTATCACAGTAACAACCCAATGGCCTGGGGCCGCACCTGCAGAAGTTGAGCGTGAAGTCGTTAATAGACAGGAGAAAGAACTTAAAGGTATAGAAGGCCTGGAATCTATAGTCAGTCGGTCAGAAACTGGGCGAGCCCGTGTGACGCTAGAGTTTTCTGTTGGCCAAGACATGACAAAAGCAGTCCTTCTTGTATCCAATAGGTTAGATCGTGTAGGAAACTATCCACCAGAAGTAAACGAACCATCCTTAAATACAGCTGGCTCAGAAGACAACGCTATTGCATGGCTGATATTAAAAAAGCTAGAAGGCAATATAACCCCAGTTCACAAATATTTTGATCTCGCAAATGATTTCATAAAAGACCGTTTAGAACGGGTCAATGGAATATCAGAAGTTCGCGTTTATGGCGGCGCAGAGCGAGAAATGCAAATAATCGTTAACCCAGAGAGCCTCGCACGTTACAAATTAACAATACCAGATATTTTAGATACACTTAGGATGGCGAATGCGTCCGTTTCTGCAGGGGCGATAGACGAGGGTAAACGTCGTTATGTAGTCAGAACAGAGGGGGACTTTGAAAGTATACGCTCCGTAAAAAATGTCGTCCTCAAGTCTACTAAAGATGTACTCTCCGGCCGCATTACCAGAGTGAAAGTCGAGGATATAGCTGATGTGGTCTTCGATTACAAAAAACCAGTATCAAGGATAAGGATGATGGGGGAACCGGCCATAGCTTTGCCTGTCTATAGGAAGACTGGGGCAAACGTCATAGAAGTGATGCGAGGTATCAGGAGTGCTGTTAGCGATATTAATAGCAAATTTTTAATAGTCGAAAAACTAGTTTTAACCCAAGTTTATGACGAAACAACGTACATAGACTCCGCCATCAATCTCGTTCAACAAAATATCTATATTGGCGGAACTTTAGCAGCAATAGTCCTTCTTCTTTTTCTTCGAAGTGGCGCAGCCACGCTAGTCATTTCACTTGCAATTCCAGTATCAATTGTAGGGTCTTTTGTTGCAATGGCAGCTCTCGGCCGATCAATTAATGTTATCTCTCTCGCGGGTCTCGCCTTCGCAATTGGTATGGTTGTGGACGCAGCTATTGTTGTTCTTGAAAATATATTTCGCCTTCGACAACAGGGGCTCCCTATCACCAGAGCCGCTTTTGAGGGCGCAAATCAGGTTTGGGGAGCTGTTTTAGTTTCCGCATTAACAACAGTAATGGCATTTATACCAATTCTAATAATGGAATTAGAAGTCGGTCAATTATTCAGGGATATTGCTGTTGCGATATCGGTTGCAGTTTTATTGTCGTTGATCGTTTCTGTGACGGTAATACCGGCACTTGCAAGTCGATTGTTAAAAGGTAACGTTCAAGAAATAATGACGGGACGCCGTATCAATTTAATCGATCGTTGTGCATCGATGTTTGTGCAATATGTTTTAAATTTCACTCGCGCCGTAACAAATAATCGGGCGATGGCAGCGAGTGCCGTTATATCTGTGCTACTGGTTTCAGGTATCATTACCACTCTTCTCCTTCCAAAACTTGATTATTTACCAGACGGGAATCGCAATTTAATTATTGGCTATGTCATGCCTCCTTCAGGTTATAACTTAAAAACCATGACAGAAATTGCAACTAAGTCAGAGAAGGCGACTGAGCCATTATGGGACATCGAAAGAAAAGACAAAAAAGTTTCAGTTGATGAACCGTCTATACAACGATTTTTTTTCGCGGCCTTTAGAGCCAATGCGATTATTGGAGCCGTAGCGACCGACCCATCTAGAATTGATGACTTAATACCAATACTCGAAAGATCACTTTATTCAGAACCAAAAACTTTTGCCATAATGAGAAAAAGATCCATTTTTGGCCGAGGTATTGGAGGTTCGAGATCAATTGACCTTGATGTTTCTGGAGGAAATCTGGAAGAAATAATTAGGGTTGCTCAAAGAGCAGCAGGCAAACTTGGTAAGATTCTTCCCCGAGGAGAGGGTACTCGGATGAGGCCTCGACCTTCTTTGAGCTTAGGTGCTCCAGAAATACGGGTAAAACCCAATCCAACCTTTATCGCTGATAATAAGCTTTCCTCTAGGGGATTAGGGATGACACTCGACGCCTTAAACGATGGATTGAGGGTGGCCGAAATAACAGTGGAGGGAGAGCGCATTGATCTAACTATTAAAGGTCCGACTGATCATATTCGCTCGACTCAAAGTATAGAAAACCTGCCCATCGCAACAAGAGACGGCAGAATTATACCGACAAGTTCACTTGCAGATATAGAAATCACAAGAGGTCCCAGTGAAATAAGACACAAAGAACAGTTGAGAACCATCACTTTACAAATAAATCCTCCCGCGACTATGGCTCTAGAAACTGCTATGAAAAAGATACAGTCTTTTGTGATCAATGAGTTAAGGACTGAGGGTGTCCCCAACACGGTAAAACTTGAACTTTCAGGAACAGCAGACAAGCTAACTGAAACTTGGGATGAAATGGTATTGGACCTTTTAATTGCTCTAGTTATTGTCTATCTCGTAATGGCTGTTTTATTTGAGAGCTTTCTCTATCCACTAATTATAATTTTTTCAGTTCCTTTGGCTGCTGCAGGAGGCGTGATTGGATTAGTTATTTTAAGTTTATTCCAACACCAAAATTTAGATATGTTAACGCTTTTGGGCTTTGTAATTCTTGTAGGAATTGTGGTGAATAACGCTATTTTGCTCGTCCATCAAACTCTCCATCAATTCAGATCAGAGGGTTTGAGCGAAACAGACGCTATAATTGAAGCCACAAGAAACAGAATTAGACCTATTTTCATGTCAACGCTAACCAGTGTTTTGGGCATGATGCCGCTGGTTCTTTTTCCAGGAGCTGGCGCCGAATTATATAGGGGTTTGGGGTCCGTTGTTATTGGTGGATTGACGCTATCGGCGGTTCTAACGCTGATAATAATACCATCGTTATTATCAATTTTTATGACTCTTATTGAAAAGAAAAACAAAAAACAGCAAGTGATTTAAATCCAGTTTACGAATTCGTTTTTAATCATCACCGGCTTGAATTCCGGGGGAACTATTGATTGGGGTCTTTAAATATGAAACGCCATTCCTCTCAACTTCTGGAAGCCTCCCTGCCCTCATATTAATTTGGATCGAAGGAATAATCATTTTAGGCAAACTGAGACCAGCATCCCGCGCTTCTCGGACTGAGACAAACTCCGAAATTTGAACACGATCATTAATGTGAATATTCTCTTTTTTTTGTTTTTCTATTGTCGTTTCCCATGCAATTGGGCGACCGCCCGGTCCATAGTCATGACCAACGAAAACTTTTGTAGACTTTGGCAGTTGCAATAATCTTTGAGCGGAAGAATATAAATCTCGAGCACTGCCACCTGGGAAGTCACATCTTGCTGTTCCAAAGTCTGGCATGAAAATACTATCACCAACGAAAAGCATATTTTCTAT
>MDTA01075170.1_pt1 | contig 11496 bp, 8 predicted proteins | sample 811151 | NCBI WGS metagenome assembly MDTA01 (sample SAMN05326648, study PRJNA326480) | marine metagenome | isolation source: seawater | place: Indian Ocean: South | collected 2010 | reverse complement strand
TTAGAGATTTGAATTCTTGTGATTTTGGAGACTTGATTCTTTATTGTGTAAAATTATTTGAAAAAAACCCTGATATTAAAAAAACTTATTCAAATAATTTTAAATATATACTTGTAGATGAATATCAAGATACAAATTTTATTCAAAATAAATGGTTAAACCTTATTGTAAATGAAAATCAAAATATATGCTGTGTAGGTGATGATGATCAGTCAATTTATAGCTGGCGGGGAGCAGAAATAAAAAATTTTTTAGGTTTTGATAAAGTCTATCCTAACTGTAAAATTTTTAGACTAGAGCAAAATTATAGATCAACAAAAAATATTTTAGATGCTGCATCTTTTTTGATCTCTCATAACAAAGATCGTTTAGGTAAAAAACTTTGGACTGATGGTGACAAGGGTGATTTGGTAAAATTAAATTGTTACAAGAATGGAAAAGAAGAAGCCCGTGAAATTTGCAATATTATTGAAGAAAGTATTAAAAAGAAAATTTCTTTAAATGATATGGCAATACTTGTGAGAGCCATATATCAAACTCGAGAATTTGAAGAAAGATTTCTAAAAATAGGAGTAAATTACAGAATTATTGGTGGAATTAAATTCTACGAAAGGGCCGAAGTAAAGGATGCTATTTGCTATTTAAGAATTATTAATCAAAAATTTGATGATTTAGCTTTTGAAAGAATAATAAATACACCACGAAGAGGTTTGGGTGACTCAACAATAAAGCAGTTACATGAATTTTCTTTTAAAAATAAAATTTGCTTAGAGGACTCTGCGCGTAAATTGCTTCAATTAAATCAGTTTAAGCCAAAAGTTAAATCTATGATAAAGCATCTTTTGGAATTAATAAGCAAATGGAGATCTGACTTAAAAAAGAATAAACATTATGACTTATTAAAAATTATTTTAGATGAGTCTGGATATTCAGCAATGTTAAAAAATAAAAAAGATTTAGAAAATGAAGATCGAATAGAAAATTTAAAAGAACTTTTAAGAGCAATGCATGATTATGATAATTTACAAGGATTCTTAGAACACGTTGCTTTGGCCACATCAATTGATCAAGATTGGGGTGATGAAAGAGTAAATGTCATGACAATGCATGCCGCAAAAGGTTTAGAATTTCATACAGTTTTTTTACCTGGTTGGGAAGAAGGTTTGTTTCCCCACCAAAAATCTCTAGAAGAAAAAGGAGATTTTGCTTTGGAAGAAGAAAGAAGGCTAGCATATGTTGGGGTTACCAGAGCCAAAAAAAATGCACACATATCTTTTGCAACACAAAGAGCTTGGCACGGTGAATGGATGGATAGTTTACCGTCCAGATTTGTAAACGAACTGCCTGAGGAGGGTGTAGAGAAAAATGCAGAGTCCGCAAAAGAAGTATCTGATGATTTTGATTTCAATCAGGACAAGCTTTTTGATGACAATGAGGAATATAGAAGTCCTGGATGGGCTAGACTTAAAAAAAAATTATTAAAATAATGATAAATTTTAAAAGGTTCTTAGAAAAATATAGGATTGATGGATATATAGTTCCAAAAAATGATGAATATTTTAATGAATATATACATCCTTCTAAAGATAGATTGAAATTTATATCAAATTTTTCTGGTTCGGCTGGATTTGCAATAATTTTAAAAAATAAAAATTACCTATTTGTAGATGGCAGATACACAATTCAGGCTCGGTACCAATCAGGTAAAAATTTCAAGATTGTCACAATACCAAATAAATTTCCTAGAGATATACTAAAATCTAACAAAAAAATTGTACTTGGTTTTGATCCAAAATTACATACAGAAAAACAGCTAAACTTTCTCTTTAAAGTTAAAAATATAAACCTAAAATCTATCAAACAAAACTTGGTAGACTTACAGTGGTCTAACAAACCTAAAGAGTTATTAAAGCCTTTCTATTCCCTCTCCGTAAAAAATACTGGCAAAGCTGTTGAAAAAAAGATTGCTCTAGTTAAAAATGTCCTATTAAAAAATAATAGTGACTACTTATTAGTAACGGCTCCTGAAAATATTGCCTGGATTTTAAATATTAGGGGGCATGATACCCTATACTCACCTATTCCAAATGCAAGATTACTATTAAACAAAAAAGGGGAAGCAAAACTTTTTGCAACACCAAAAAAACTAACGAAGATAAAAAAGATTAAAATACATATTTATGATGAAAAAATTTTTGAAAAAACACTAAATCGTATATCTGGAAAAAAAATTTGGTTAGACAGTTTATCTTGTTCTTTTTTTTATAAGAGTTTATTGAGAGAAAAAAATAAAATTATCGAGAGAATAGACCCGATCCATTTCTTTAAATCAGTTAAAAATAATATAGAAATAAAAAATATGAAAAAGATTCATTTAATAGATGGCGCGGCCTTGACTAAATTTTTATTTTGGTTAAAGAAAAATTTTAAGAAGAAAAGAATTACAGAAATATCAGCACAAAAAAAATTGGAAAGCTTTAGAAAAATGCATCCTTCATATAAATTTCCAAGTTTCAATACAATTTCTGGGACAGGACCCAATAGTGCCGTAATACACTACAAAGCTTCTGAAAAAACAAACAGAACTTTAAGAAAGGGGGAATTATATCTGGTAGATTCAGGAGGACAATATTCTTTTGGAACTACTGATGTAACCAGAACAATTTCGTTAGATAACCAATCAAACTATATAAAAGAAATTTATACTCGTGTTTTAAAAGGACATATTGCTGTTTCAAATTTTAAAATTAAAAAAAATTCGACAGGATCACAAATAGATAGAGATGCAAGAAAATCTTTAAAAAAAATTAAATTAGATTACCCTCATGGAACTGGTCATGGTGTCGGATATTTTTTAAATGTTCACGAGGGACCACAATCATTGTCAAAAAACAATAAAATAAATTTGAAAAGCGGTATGATTTTATCTAATGAGCCAGGATATTACAAGGAAGGGGTCTTTGGTATAAGAATTGAAAACCTCGTTTATGTTAAAAAAAATAAATTTGAGGAACTAACCGTGGCACCAATTGAAAAAGATCTAATAAATAAAAAAATCTTAAATACAGCTGAGATAAAGTGGATAAATGATTATCACAAAAAAGTAGAAAAAAATTTGTCTAAATTCATGAACTTAAAAGAAAAAACAGAATTATCAAAAGCTTGCTCACCTATTTAATAAACTGTACCATTTTTCTTCTGTAATCAAATCTATTTTGAGTTCTTTGGCTTTATCTATTTTTTTTTTGGTAGGTTTTGAGTTTCCTATTACAAGGTAATCTAATTTTTTAGAGACCGAGCCAAGAATCTTAGCACCATTTTCTTCTGCTAAAACTTTAGCTTCTGATCTACTCATTTTTTCAAACCCACCCGTAAACATTATATTTTTGTTACTAAGTCTTCCTTTTTTTTTTGTCTTTTTAAAATTTTCTATACTTAGAACAGACATCAGGGATCGAATAATGTCAGAATTTTTTTGGTTAGAAAAAAAATCCTCTATAGACTTAACCTGTGTATCTCCAATCCCATCAAGATCATATAAATTGTTCAAAATATCTTTTCTTTTCTTTTGATTAAATAATTCTGAAAATTTTTTATCTGTCTTGAAAAATGACGCTAAAATTTTTGCGTTTTCTTGTCCCACATGCCTAATTCCTATTGAGTAAATAAATCGATCCAAAATGATTTTTTTTGAATTATTGATTGCATTTTTTAAATTTTTAATTGAAAGTTTTCCCCATCCTTCTAAACTTTCTAGTCTTTGATAGTTTAAGCGAAAAATATCTGATGGTGTCCTTATAAATTTTAAGTCCCAAAAATTATCAATTACTTTCTTTCCTAATCCCTCAATATCAAATGCATCTTTTGAAACAATATGTTTTAATTTTTCTCTTGCCGTGAAGTCGCAGTCATAACCTTTGATACATCTTCTTACTGCATCAGTTTTTCTAGTAGTCAAACTTACTTCTTTTTTTGTTAATGAACCACAAAGACATTTTGTTGGAAAAATAAATTTTTTACTATTTTTATCTCTTCTTGATCTGTCAACAGATAAAACTTGAGGAATTACATCTCCAGCTCTTTGAATAGTTACAACGTCTCCAACTCTTATATCTTTTCTTTCAATTTCATCTTCGTTATGTAATGTTGCATTCGAAACTACAACGCCGCCAACTGTAACAGGATCGATTTTTGCAACCGGGGTTATAGCTCCGGTTCTTCCAACTTGAATAACTATATTTCTTATTTTGGAAGAAGCTTTGACAGAAGAGAACTTGTATGCAATCGCCCATCTTGGTGAATTAGATGTTGAACCAAGCCTTTCTTGAAAACTAAAGTCATTAACCTTGTATACTATTCCATCAACATCGTAATCTAATCTTGATCTGAGATTTTCAATTTCTGAATGGTTTTTTTCTATTTCTTCTATCGATTCTGTTTTTTTACAATAAGAATTTACTTCGAAACCCCAGGATTTTAGTTTTTTAAGTAGGTCAGCTTGATTCTTAAAAATCTGTGGTTTTATCTCACCAATACCGTAGGCAAAAAATTTCAAGGGTATTTTTTTTGTTTCTCTGGAGTCTTTTTGTCTTAACGAACCGCCTGCAGCATTTCTTGGATTAGCAAATTTATCTTTGAGTTCTTCAAAATCTTTTTTTCCAATATAGACCTCTCCTCTTACTTCAAGAATTGTTGGAGAGTCATTTATTTTTTTTGGTATTTCGCTTATGGTTAACAAATTATCAGTTATGTTTTCTCCAAAAATTCCATCTCCTCTTGACAAACCATAAACTAATTTTCCGTCTTCATATCTTAAAGATGCGGATATCCCGTCTATCTTTGGTTCTGAGGAAAGTTCAATTTTAGAGGAAATATTTAAAAAATTTTTAACTTTTTTTTTAAAATCTATCATGTCTTCTCTGTTAAAAGCATTTCCCAAAGATAGCATTTGCTTTGAGTGTTTGATTTTTTCAAACTTATTAGATGGTTTATACCCAACTGCTTCTTGAATTCCTTTTGGACTCTTTAAAAAAGGATATTCTTTTTCCAATTTTATTAACTCTGTTTTAAGCTTATCAAAATCATAATCAGATATGAGCGGGGAATCTTTTTCAAAGTATGCTTTATTAAATCTGTTAAATTTTTTTAATTTTTCATGGTAAATTTTCGATATTTTTATTTTACTGTCCATTTTTTTTGAAAATTTTTCTAATTTGTCTTTTTATTAAATCGTCTTTTTCATACCAAACTTTTGATTCTTTTTTCTTTTTAATTATTTGGGCCGTATAATCTTTGTTTAATATTGCATATGATCTTTTGTACCATTCGCTTGAATTATAATTATATCCTAATAATGCTGCTGCTGCTCTAGCTTCATTTTCTAATCCAATTTTATAATATATTTCAACTAATCTAAATAAAGCTTCTTCTATAAAAATTGTATCATCGTAATCTTCTACAACAACCTTTAATCGGTTTATTGCTGCAATCCATTTTTCATTCTTTATATAATATCTTGCAATGGATATCTCTTTGGCTGCTAACTGATTTATCACTAGCTCTAGTTTATATCTTAAGTCAATTGCATAATCAGTATCTGGATATTTTTTTAAAAAAAGTTCTATTTTCTCTTGGGATTTTAAAACAGGTTTTACATCTTTCTTCTCATCAAGAATTTGTTCGTAATAACTTATTTCGATTAAATAATTTGCATAATCTAAATTCTTGCTAGCTGGATAAGTTTTGGTAAATCTTTCAAGATTTAAAATTGCTTCATCATAAAAATTGATAGAATAGTAACAGTAACCTACCATCAATGCAGATTTTGAGGCCCAATCTGATTGGGGCAATAATATTTCAGCTTCGCTAAATTTTTTCGCAGCAAAAAAATAATCTCCTTTTTCAAGAGCTTCCAAGCCTTCTTCGTATACTTGTATAGCCTGGTCTTTGGTTGGAAGAGATTTTATTTGGGAATTTTTTTCCGGTGAATTACAGGTTGTTAAAAAAATTAAAGATACCAGACATATAAACTTCAACATATATGAATTAATAACAAAAAAAACTGTCTTGGTAAAATTAAGTTTTTAACTAGGCGTTTACAGCAAGTCTTTTGTTAAGTGGGAGGATTTTTCTTACGTTTGGCGAAGAAGATTCGCTTTCAACTATGTTGTAATTGCTTTTATCGGAAAAAATCTTTTTCAGAAATTTATTTGTTAAAGCGTGCCCGCCATGTACACACTCTACCAAGCCAACAACTCTTGCGCCAGACAACATGAAGTCTCCGGCTAAATCCAGAATCTTGTGATTTGCAAATTCTTTTTTTGACCTAAGTCCGCCTTCGTTAAGAATCTTATTTCCTTGAACTACAACTGCATTATCTAACGAACCACCTTTTGCTAAACCAATAGATTTAATTTCCTCTATATCCTCGTATAAACAAAAAGTTCTCGCAGCATAAATATCCTCTAAATTTTTATCTTTAAAGTTTGCAGTATTTGTTTGAGTTTGAATTAAAGGACTTTTTTTATAATCTAATGTAAACTTAACTTCAAAACTATTTGATGGAACTATATTTATTAACTTGTCGTCCTCTTTTAGTTCTATTTTCTTTTTAATTTTTACAAACTTTCTTCTTCCTTTTAAAGTTTTAAGACCGCAATTTTTTATAATCCTAACAAAGTCTTTTGCGGATCCATCCATTATTGGAACTTCTGGCCCATTAAGATTTATAACTAAATTATCAATGCCACAGATATAAAACGCAGCCATTAAGTGTTCTACAGTTGATACACTTACTCCAAAATTATTTTCTATTTTTGTACAAAGCTTTGCTGAAGATACGTTTTTAAAATTTGCTACAACTTCATTATTTTTTTCTAAATCAGTTCTTCTAAAAGTTATTCCAGAATTTGAATTTGCTGGGGTTAAAGTCACATCAACATTTTCTCCTGAATGTAAGCCTATACCTGAGAAGCTTACCTCGCTATTTAATGTTTTTTGATTTTTGTCCCACATGTAAGTTTTATACAAAAATAGAAATTTAACCTTAAGACAACTAATATTACGAAAGACTACAGTGGGAGTTATTTAAAAAGACGTGAAAAAACACTTGCAAATAGTGATTTTTTTTCCTGTACATAAGGAATGGCCTCAGCGTGCCAGCCTTTGAAAGTTAACTCTGCAGCACCCAAGAGTGAGAGATCATCGGATGTAATTGGTTCTAGAGTAATTTTATCTAAGTTAAGATTCAAACGATCACTAAATATTTTACTAAGATTATTAAAAAATAATTTATTCTCGAAGGCTAAGTACATATGAGAGAGTCTATTTTTAAAATAATTTAAGTTAGAATTTTTGTTAAACAAATAGTTTATCATTTCTTCAATTCTTGAATCCACTATATTTCTAAAGTGTGAAACACTAAGCTTTATAAATTGTGACTCATTAAAAAATTTTTTATCTATATACTTTGTTTCATTTTCTATTTTTTTGTTAAAATCTAATTCATTTAACATTGATCTCGCTTCAGAATCTTTAATTGAACAAAGTTGAGATAAATCTCTATAAATAATATTTGTACCAAATGGGAAAGTTTTCAAAAAAACTAGAGAGGAATTTTCGTAAATTGAGATCGTGCTTAATTCATCATCAATGTTTAAAAGAAAAAAATTTTTTAAATTTTTATTTTTATTTGTCAGATTAATACCTGTAGTAAGAGGTTTACATAATAGTCTTTCTACTCTTAAGTCATTATTTTCGAATAAATTTTTAATATTTTTAATATTATTTTTTGGCAAAGAAATAAAGGTCATTTGCAAACTTAAGTGGTCTCCAATTAAATTCACAGGCATTTTGCCTTGTCTTTTTTTATCTAAATAAAAATTTGTGTTTAGTATATGGAGTATAGAATTTTTTTCTTCGTTTCTTGTAATAGAAATTTTTCCTTCATTTAGTATGTAATCTAAATCTCTTTTTTCAACTTTTGCGCCGTTTAGTTTTTTGAAAGATGTTAGATTTGTTGAAGACATTTCTCTTTGATTTATAATTAAAACTATATCTCCAAAAACTCTTTTGTGTTTTTTTTCAATTTCTTTTAAATCTTTTGATATTTTTTCTATAGCTATATTAGAATCTATTACATCACCGTTTTTGATTCCCTCATTTTTTGATATTTTTTTTGAAATTAAATTAAAACTTGATTTTTCATCTAATTTAAATACTGCATATCGTATTTCTTGATCATTTATTTCTGCAAATAATTTTTCGTTTTCCTGCTCCATTATCTCACTATAAGTTCGTCTCTAATTCTAAAGTCAAATATTTTAAATTTTTTAAAACTGCTTTCTTCATAAATCTGTAAAAACTTTAATATCGACTCTTCATAATTTCTTACGGGTAACTTTATCAATTTTTCATCTTTTAGTAAAATATCCCACCTGTTGATATCATAATAATAAAACTTTTTGATTGATTTTAAATTTAAACTTGTTTTTTTAAGAGTTAAATAAAATTTGTAAAACTTATTTTGTGCTCCTTCCCCCGATATAGTGGGCAGAATATCTTCGGTATAAATATAATTTTTTATAATTTTATTATTTTCCAGCAATAAATCCTTACTTCCGTTATCATTTAAATAAACACCAATTGGCATATCTTCAATTATTGTTACTATTATTTTGTCAGGATATATTTTTTTTACATTAACAGAATTAATAAAATTAATTTTATTTGTAACTTCTTGAAAATCTCTTTTATTAATAAAAATTATATTTTTTTTTTTTAGTTTTTCAAAACTTTTTTCTATCTCTTCTTTGCTTGAATTAATAGACCCTCTAATTTCAATTGTTTTTAAGGCCAAAAAATTTGAATGTGAATTTTCTACATTTACAGAGTTGTAGGTAGTTAAAAAAACGAATAAAAAAAGCCATAAAAATAAATTTTTCTTCATCTATCTATACTTGCATCATTGATCATCCATCTAATCAATTTAACAAATGGAATTTTAACGTATCTAGCAATTTCGGGAACTAGAGATAAATCTGTCATTCCTGGTTGAGTATTTAATTCTAGTATAAAAAATTTACCTTTATAAAATCTAAAGTCGCATCTAACTACACCTTTGCAGGCAAGAGCCTTGTTAGCTTTTTCAGAAATTTTTAAAACTTCATTGTATTTTTTTTTGGAAAGATTTGCAGGCATTATGTGGGTTGTTTTGGCAGATTTTTTGTACTTTGCATCATAATCATAAAATTTTCTTCTTGGTCTTAGCTCAATGGCTCCTAATGATTTACCACCTAAAATCGCAACTTGTATTTCCTGCCCTGGAATATAATCTTCGATAATTAAATTTTTATATTTTTTTCGCAAATTATTGAATTCTTTTTTTAAAATATATAAATTTTTGCAAATTTTTACTCCAATACTGGAACCTTCATCGTTTGGTTTTATGACTAAAGGAAATTTAATTTTATTTTTTTTAATTCTTTTGGCTAAATTAATATTAGGATAACTCTCTTCTTCTAAATAAAAATAACGAGGAGTTTGAATTCTATTTTTTATAAAAATTTGTTTCGAAAAATGCTTGTTCATTGCAATCATAGAGGAAACAACGCCTGAATGCGTATAAGGTTTCCTTAAATATTCAAAGAAACTTTGAATTTTTCCGTCTTCACCTCCTTTGCCATGGAGAGCATTGAAGATGACATCTGCTTTTATTTTCTTTATCCCTAAGATAGGAGAAAATTTTGGATCAAATTTTATAACTTTGTAGCCAATTTTTTTAATTGCTTTAATGCATGAGTTTGCTGTTTTTAAACTTATATCTCTCTCTTTTGAGCTTCCTCCTTGAATTACAAGTATTTTTTTTTTAATCATTATTATTTATTTCCAATTATTTTCAGTTCTAATTCTAATTTTACACCTGTTTTTTTTAAAACTGTTTCCCTTACTTTGTGAATTAAACTTTCAATATCAGAAGAACGTGCGCTCCCGTTATTAATAAAGAAATTATTATGTTTTTCAGAAATACTGGCACCTCCGATTTTTAAATTAGCACATCCAGATATATTTATTAATTCCCAAGCTTTTTTATTATTTAATGGATTCTTAAAAGTACTTCCGCAAGTCTTTATCCTTGTTGGTTGATCTTCTTTTTTTTTGCTAATTAAATTTGTCTTTTTTTCCATAATTTTTTTCTTATCTGACAATTTCCCTTTAAAGACTGCGCTTAAAATTATTAAATCTTGCTCTAAGTTGTTTCCTCTATAAAAAAAATCTATTTGATTTTTTGTGTAATTTTTAATCTCGCCCTTTAGATTCATTCCTTTTAGGGATAAAAATATTTTTGATACGTCTTCGCCATAACATCCACTATTCATGGTTATAGAGCCACCAATACTGCCTGGTATACATGATAAAAATTCAAATCCAGATAATGAATTCTCAGTTGCAAAATCTGACAGTTTTCTATCCATAGTTGCTGCTCCAACTTCTATTTCTTCCTTGTTTATTAATTTTGTATATGAAAAATTATTTCCTAGCTTTATAACAATTCCGTCAAAACCACTGTCTCTGAAAAGTGTATTCGAACCTGCTCCTAAAATATGAATTTTTTGACTATCTTTTTTATATTCTGTCAAAAATTCTTTTAAGTCTTTAGTTGATTGAATTTTTAAAAAAATTTTTGCCGGTCCTCCAAGATTGAACCAGTTATACTTAGACAAACTCTCATTTTCCAAAATACTTTTCATTTTATAAAGTTATTTCTCTCATCCATTTAGTTATAGATCCTGCTCCCATACCAATTATTACCTCGTTATTTAACAAGTTTTTTTTAAAAAAATTATTTAGATCTTGTTGATCCTTCACTAATATTACTTGAATACCCGAGTTCCGAGATATCAATTTTGCGAAATCTTTTTCATTATAATATCTGTCAATCTTTTCCCCTGCGGAGTATACAGGACACAGCAATAAGACATCTGAGAATTTAAAAGAAGAAGAGAATTCCTCTTTAAGCATTCTTAGTCTTGAGTATCTATGTGGCTGAAACACAGATATTATTTTCCTCTTAGGATTTGTTTTTTTTAAACTTTCTAAAACTGATTTAATTTCTGTTGGATGATGGGCATAATCATCAAAAAAATCATTTCCATTAAATTTCAATACTTTTGTCATACGTCTTTGTATTCCAGCAAATTCTTTTAGTGTTTTTTTTATTATATTTAAATTAACTCCTATATATGAACATAAAGCAATTGCAGCCACAGAATTTAAAATATTATGTGATCCAATTAAATTAACTCTTATTTTTCTTATAATTTTTTTCTTTATCGACGGGCTTGATATTCTTAGATCAAAAACCGAATGATTCTTTTTATAAATTGTATTAAGTATTTGATAATTGGCTTTTTTATTAAATCCATAAGTAAAAAAGTTTTTATTTTTAATTTTAGAAACTACTTTTTTTAAGTCATAACTATCTATGCAAATAAAAGA
>MDTA01053841.1_pt1 | contig 11496 bp, 12 predicted proteins | sample 811151 | NCBI WGS metagenome assembly MDTA01 (sample SAMN05326648, study PRJNA326480) | marine metagenome | isolation source: seawater | place: Indian Ocean: South | collected 2010 | reverse complement strand
TAAAGTTGATGGATCGATTTGGAAGCAAAAAACTTTTAGCTACCAAGCAAAATGCCTAAATTGGATTCGGGAAGAATTTAAAGCTTTAGCGGATAATGATAAGCAAAGAGTACTAATATTTTTAGCTGATACAGGCTGCGATGAAATACTGAAATAATTTAGTATCTAAAGTGCTTAATTCTTTCGCCGCTCTTCTCAATTTCTGTCATTGATTTGATACCAATATCCAGATGTTTTTCAGCCCATTCACTAGTAACTTTTTTGTCTGATTCTTGAGTTTTCACGCCTTCAGGAGTGGTTGGAACATCTGATACTAGTAACAATGCTCCTCTTGCTATTTCGTTGTAATGTCCACCAATAAATATTGTTGCAACTTCCATATCAATACCAATGGCTGTAGATTTTTTCAAGCGTTTGAGAAATGCTTTATCGTGTTCCCACAGACGTCTGTTAGTAGTAAAAATTACGCCTGTTCTATAGTCTTCGCCTGCTTCTTTAATTTTTTCTGATACAAATTTATGAAGTTTAAAAGATGGTAATGCTGGAACTTCTGGAGGGAAATAATCATTGGTTGTCCCCTCTCCTCGTATTGCAGCAATTGGTAAAATGAAGTTGCCTATTTCGGAAGCTTCTTTTAAACCACCACATTTGCCTAAAAATAATACGCCCTTTGGATTCTTAGCTGATAGTAAATCCATTATTAAAGCAGCATTTGGAGAGCCTATACCGAAGTTTATGATGCTTAAACCATCAGAATTAGTAGTACTTTGCATTGCACCACCTTCACCTTTAATTTCACAATTAAATCTATCTGCAAAAGCAGTCACATAGTTTTTGAAATTTGTAAGAAGAATGTAGTCACCAAGTTCATCAATTTGTGAGCCGGTGTATCTTGGCAACCAGTCTTGTGCAATTTTTAACTTACTAACCATAAAATTGGTCATGAATATTAACAGATTAAACTAAAAAAGAAAGTTTATTTAAAGTCTTTGATACTTGGACAAGTACAAACTAAATTTCTATCACCGTAGACATTATCTACTCTACCAACTGGAGGCCAGTATTTTTGATGCTTTGTTTGGTTGTTTGGATAGAATGCTTCTTTTTTTGTATAAGGATGATCCCAGTCTTCAATTAGCTCATCAACGCAATGAGGTGCATTCTTTAGAGGGTTGTCATCTTTATCCAATTTGCCCTCCTCTATGGCTCTAATTTCTTCTCTTATACCAATCATTGCATCACAGAATCTATTAAGTTCATCTAAAGACTCACTCTCTGTCGGTTCAATCATTAATGTACCTGCCACTGGCCATGACATCGTTGGAGCATGAAAGCCATAATCTATTAGTCGTTTTGCAATATCTTCAGCCTCTATCCCACATAGGTCTTTGAAAGGTCTTACATCTATTATGCATTCATGCGCTACTAAGTTATTTTTTCCTGTGTACAAAATTTTATAATGGCCTTCTAGTCTTTTGGCTATGTAATTTGTACTTAGAATTGCTACTTGAGTGGCTTTTCTAAGGGAATCTAAGCCCATCATGGCTATATACATCCAGCTAATTGGTAAGATGCTCGCACTACCATAATTCGTTCCTGAAATTGCGTAGCCTGCCTCATCATTAGTTAAAGGATCTTTTGGAAGGAAAGGTGCAAGTTTTTCCACCACACCTATTGGTCCAACACCAGGACCACCACCACCATGAGGAATACAAAATGTTTTGTGTAAATTTAGATGTGAAACATCTCCACCAAATTTTCCCGGATAGCACATACCAACCATTGCATTGAAATTAGCACCATCAATGTAAATAAAACCACCATAACTATGTATTAATTCACATACCTCTCTTACATGCTCTTCAAATACTCCATGTGTTGATGGGTATGTAATCATCATTGCAGCAATATTATTTGAATGTTCAGCTGCCTTATTTTTTAGGTCTGTCATGTCAATATCACCATTTTCATCGCAATCTATTACTACCACTTCATAGCCAACCATTTGAGCTGATGCAGGATTTGTTCCATGCGCTGATTCTGGAATTAGGCATATGTTTCTGGAGTTATCATTATTTGTCTTGTGGTAGCTATCTATTGCCAGTAAACCTGCATATTCACCTTGAGATCCTGCATTAGGTTGAAGTGATATAGCTTTGTAGCCTGTTATATTAGCTAACCATTCCTCTAAATCGCTTATTAGTTTCATGTAGCCTTGTATCTGATCGGCTGGCGCATGAGGATGAACATTAGCAAACCCATTCCAGCCTACAGGTATCATTTCGGATGTTGAATTTAGCTTCATTGTGCATGAACCCAAAGGAATCATTGATCTATCTAATGCAATATCTTTATCACATAAACTCCTGATATATCTCAATAATTGGGTTTCTGAATGGTGCGAATTAAACACTTCATGTGTTAGAAATAATGTTTCTCTTGCCAAATTTTGTGGAATAGATTTCTTGATATCTTTATTTGAATTATCTGGAGCATCAAAGATTTCAGAAATTGAGTTTATGTCTTCTTCTTGAGTTGTTTCATCAAGACTTATACCAATAAGGTTGGTAGAAATTCTTCTGAAGTTTAATTTATTTTCTACGGCTAATTTGTGTAAATGATCAGCATCCTCTACTTCAACCACAATTGTGTCGAAAAAGTTTTTATGTTTAAGATTATATCCTTTCTCAATCAGGTTATTAGCTAGATTAGTTGTAAGCTTATTCACTCTTTCAGCAATAACTTTTAAGCCGTCTGGACCATGATAAATAGCGTAAAATCCAGACATAATCGCAAGTAATGCCTGAGCTGTGCAAATATTGCTGGTCGCTTTTTCTCTTCTTATATGTTGTTCTCTGGTTTGAAGCGCAAGCCTATAACATGGTCTGCCTTGTTGATCTTGTGTTAATCCAATAAGTCTGCCAGGCAGAGATCTTTTGAAACTATCTTTTACTGCCATAAATCCTGCATGTGGTCCACCAAAACCCATCGGTACACCAAATCTTTGAGCAGATCCTATAACAATATCAGCGCCAAATTCACCTGGTGCTTTCAAAAGTGTCAAAGCTAATAAATCAGTCCCAACAATAAAGATGCCATTAGACTCGTGAATTTTCTTGGATACAGCTGTTAAATCCTCTATACCACCATCAGCATTTGGATATTGATAGTAGCATCCAAAATACTCTGATGTTTGATCCATTTCATCACCAACAGTGATTTCAATATTTAGAGGCTTTGCTCTGCTTTTGATAACGGAGATGGTTTGATTGAAGCAACTGCTATGAACAAAGAATTTTTTTGATTTTGATTTTGAGACTCTATTTGCCATCATCATTGCTTCTGCTGCTGCAGTTGGTTCATCTAGCAAAGAGGCATTAGATATATCCATTGAAGTTAAATCAGAAACCATAGTCTGATAATTCATCAATGCTTCCAACCTCCCTTGAGCTATTTCAGGTTGATAAGGTGTATAAGATGTATACCAGCCAGGATTTTCGAAGACATTTCTCTTAATAACATTTGGCACATTACAGTTATAAAAGCCTTGACCGATAAAGCTTTTCAAAACCTTATTTTGTTTTGATATAGCTTTGAGTTTCTTCAGTGCAGATGGCTCATCAAGTGGTTCAGGCAAATCAATAGAATCAAGATCATAGATTGAGTTAGGCATTAAATCTTCAAGAAAACCATCTAAATTGGAATATCCTAAGTCATGCAGAATATTCTGAATATCTGGGTTTTTAAGTCCGATATGTCTATGAGAAAAATCTTTTGATTTATCAGTCATTTTAGAAAAAATTATTAACCTTCGCTTGAACTTTCATATGCAGCAGCATCTAAAAGTTTTTCCATTTCACTTATATCTTGAGGCTTAATTTTAAAAAACCAACCATCATCATAAGGAGAAGCATTAATTATTTCGGGATTGTCATTGAGGGATTCATTGATTTCTACTATTTCCCCAGTAAGTGGTGAATAGACATCAGAAGCAGCTTTTACTGACTCAACGATAGCTATATCTGAGCTTTGAGATATTTCTTTTCCAATTTCAGGCAATTCAACAAATACAATGTCACCAAGCAATTCTTGAGCATGATCGGAAATCCCGACTGTTACAGTACCGTCATCCTCTACTCTTGCCCATTCATGTGACTCTAAGAATTTTAAATTACTAGGAACTTTTGCCATGGTTTTATTTTAAATGCTTTAAAAAATTTGTCTCACAAAAATGTAAATTAATCTCTTTATCTCTAAGTAGTGCGTTGCCTTGAGCAGGATAGTTAGCATCAACTCGACAAAAACCTATATTTTTTTTGAATGTTGGGCTCCATGTGCCACTAGTTACAATCCCCTCACCTCCTGCGAAGTGAACTTTAGAACCAGCACGCAGAACTCCTCGTTCTTCAGTATAGAAACCAATAAGTTTCTTCTTTGATTCAGCCTCAATAGCTAGACTATTTTTACCGATATAATTTCTATTTTCGTCAGAATTATCAATAGTCCAACCAAGATTAGATTCATAAGGATGGTTATTGATAGTCATATCAGAACCATAAAGATTGAGGCCTGCTTCAAGTCTTAAAGTATCCCTAGCAGCAAGACCAATAGGTTTCACACCTTTGCTTATAAAGTGATTCCATAACTCAAGACCCTTTTTTTGATTAGATATGATTTCAAATCCTATTTCCCCTGTGTAACCAGTTCTTGCAATCATCACTTCATCATCTTGATAGATATGAAAGTTTTTTAGATCTAAAGAGTATAAAGTTGAAAGAACTTCATCTGAATTTGGCCCTTGGATGGCGATAATTGATGCATTCTCTTGAAAGTTCACTTTAACTTCAAATTGCTTGGCCTTTTCGTTAAACCAATCATTATTTTGTTGCCTAGTGGCACAATTTGAGATGATGCGAAAATGATTATTGCCGGTATGATAAACAATTAAATCATCTAGAATTCCACCATTTTCGTTCAATAGTGGTGAATATAGCGCTCTTTTGGAATTAAGAATTTTAGTAACGTCATTTGGTAGTAGTTTTTTAAGGAATTCTACTTGGTTATCTCCGGAAAAGTCGAAAACTGCCATATGTGATACGTCAAAGATGCCAACATTTGTTCTTACCTCATTATGCTCATTTATTTGAGAACCATAGTTGATTGGCATTTCCCAACCTGAAAAATCAACTAAATTGCCATCATGAGTAGAATGAAACTCATTTAAGTAAGTTTTTTTCATCTTTTTGCTGTAAATTCAATCTCTACATCTGCTCCAAAAGGCAAACCTGATACAGCAAAAGTCGTTCTTATAGGAAGCGGTTTTTCAAAGTAACTTAAGTAAATTTCATTGAGCTTGGGCATAAAACTAATGTCAGATAGCAGTATTTTGGCTTTAATTACATTTTCATAACTCAAATCAAAATGAGCTAAACCAGCAGCTAAATTTTTAAAAATTTGATGCAATTCATTCTCAAATCCACCATCCACTAGCCCATTCGAGTCATTACCTAACATTCCTGAGAATTCGATGATATCTCCTATTTCTATGGCATCTGAGTATGGTGTATTAAATTTTTCAGAGTTAATTGTTTTATATTTCATAAAAATAGTGAAAAGTTACATTGTTTATTGTACAGTACGCATTTATGGCAGCAAACAAACAACAAAAAGTTTATCTAATACCTGAAGGTGAAACTAGAGATAGTCACACATATCACTATACGGTTGTAAAAACAAAGAAGTTTATTCAAGAGAATGAGAAGCTAAAAATTAAAAAGTTTAATCCTGTCAAAAGAAAACATGAATGGTTTGTAGAAGCCAAATTACCGCCTCACAGCAAAAACTAGAAACTTTCATTTTCATCCCTATATCTTTTACATGAACAGAATAAATAGATTATTCGAATATTTGGAAGACCTTATTCTATCGGTGATTGCGATCATGACTTTAGGTGCAGTTGGTTTTGAACTGTACGCCGTTTATGAGAGAGGTTCCATTGAATTAGCAGATCTTCTGCTTATGTTTATCTATGCCGAGGTCTTAGGTATGGTAGCAATCTATTTTAGAAGTCATGTCTTGCCAGTCATATATCCTCTATTTATTGGTATTACAGCCTTGGCAAGGTTAATTGTTTTGCAAGGAAAAGATTCTATGCCTGAACAATTAGTTTTTGAAGCTGGTTCTATTTTGCTCTTGAGTATCGCAGCACTATTACTCAAAGACGTCAAAGTTGCTCTTACACACAATAAGAAAAAAACATAAACTAGAATTAATCATCGGAGAAAATTATGAGATTAATTCTTTTTTTACTATCTTTTGCTGTCCATGCTGATTTAAGCGAAAACATAGATGCTCATAAAGAAAAATACGAAGAAATAGCCCAAGCTATTTGGGACTTTGCTGAAATGGGATATCTTGAAGAGAAAAGTTCTAAATTATTGCAAGACACCCTGAAAGATTCAGATTTTACAGTTAACACAGGTATTGCAGATATACCTACAGCCTTTGTTGCTGAATATAACAATGGAGGACCTGTAATTGGCATATTGGCAGAATTCGATGCTTTACCTGGCTTATCTCAAAATAATACACCTTACCGCGAGAGCTTAGGAGGTGACGCTGGTCATGCCTGTGGACACCATTTATTTGGTGCTGGTTCAGTGCAAGCTGCAATAGCAATTAGATATTGGCTTGAAAGAACAAATACAAAAGGAACAATAAGGTTATATGGTACCCCTGCTGAGGAAGGAGGAAGTGGAAAGGTATACATAGCAAGAGATGGATACTTTGACGACGTAGATGTAGTGCTTCACTGGCACCCTGATGACATGAATAGGTCTTTCTACAGTAGTTCTAACGGTAATAAATCTGCACGATTTAAATTTAAGGGTGTTTCTGCACATGCAGCTGGAGCTCCTCAAAATGGTAGATCGGCATTAGATGGTGTTGAAGCAATGAATATGATGGTAAACATGATGAGAGAGCATATGGACGAGGAAGCTAGAATACATTATGTAATTACTAAAGGTGGCCTTGCTCCAAATGTTGTGCCTGAAGAAGCAGAAGTCTATTACTATGTAAGGCATCCAAACGTTGAAGGCGTTCAAGAGCTCTTCAACAGAGTTGTAAAAACTGCTGAGGGCGCTGCTAGAGGCACAGAAACAGAAATGGATTTTGAGGTCATGCACGGGAACTATCCGTTAATGCCAAATAAAACTCTTTCGATAGTTATAGACGAGGAATTACATCAATTAGGTGGAATATCTTACAACGATGAAGAGAATAAATTTGCAAGGGAAATCTATCAAACCTTGTTAAACCCAGACAGACCAATTGGTGATCAAGAAAACATCCAACCTCTTGAGCTATCTCAAACAAAAGGATCAACCGATGTCGGAGATGTTTCTTGGAAAGTGCCAACATCTGGCGTAAGAATTGCAACTTGGGTACCAGGTACTTCATCGCATTCTTGGCAAGCAGTTGCAGCTGGAGGCACAACCATTGGCACAAAGGGTTCAACTTTGGCAGCAAAAGTTCTTGCTAATTCAGCCTTGAGGTTTTACCAAGACCCAAAGCTAATTGAAGCAGCATGGAAAGAACATAAAATTAATATTGGTGATCATCAATACGAAGCACTTCTAGGTGACCGAAAACCGCCTTTGGACTATAGAAAATGAAACAGTCGGGAAGATGCCAGTGCGGAAAAATCAACTACAACTTTAACCAAGAAGATGTTATTTCCGCGCATCATTGTCATTGTAAAGATTGCCAAAGAGCAACAGGTTCTGGAAAAGCAACAATCATATATATACCCAATAAAAAACTTAATGTAGATGGGGAAATAAAGTTCTTCGAAAGCAAGGGAAGTATGGGATCTACTATCCGTAGGGGTTTCTGTGAAAACTGTGGCTCAGGCATAATTAGTTATGCCAAGGAAATGCCAATGATTAAGTTTGTAAAAGCCGGCACTCTAGATGATTCAAGTTGGCTTAATGTTGAATCAAGTTTTTTTGCAAAAGCATCATCAGATTGGAATAAGCCTGATGAAAATATCAAAAGTTTTCAAGGCAATCCTGACTTATTCTCAACCATTAAAAATGCCATCAAATCGCTTTAATTAGATGTCTGATTACTCATCTCATATAGGTATACTTGGTGGTGGAATCGCTGGACTGACTGCTGGTTGTACTCTGCTTGAAAAAGGTTTCAAAACTGTAATTTTTGAGAGGTCTAAACAACTAAACGAACATGGAGCTGGAATTTCTATTTCCCCAAATGCAATACGTATTTTAGATAAATTAAATATAAAAGATAAATTTATTGATTCGTCATTTTCACCAGAAAAGATCATATTTCACTATAAAAATAACAAGGTTGGGTTTATAGAAGGGAACCAGGAATTTGTAACATCTACTAGACAGAATCTATTGCAAATTCTTTACAACAAATACATCCAACTTGGTGGAGAGGTTCTGTTTAATCATGATTATTTGGGTTTAGACCAAAATAAAGTGGAATTATTTTTTAGTAATAATCAGAGATACATTGTTAAACATATCTTGGGCTGTGATGGCATTAAATCTCCAATTAGGGAAGAATTTTTTCCAAATTCTGGAGATCCTGTCTACAGTGGCTATCATGCTTGGCGGGCAATTGGTAAAGGAGATCTTGTAGATGGCAAATTCTATTTAGGTAAAGGCAAACACATTGTTATTTATCCAGCTAATAGTGAAGGAAAGATAAGTATGACAGCTGTTGTAAAAAACAAAAATTCAGCCAAGGATTCTTGGAGAGCAATGGGCACGAAAGCTGAAATGTTAGATGATTTTAAGGCTTTTGACGAAGACACATTCTCCATGATTGATTCAAGTGAGGAAATCTATAAATGGGGTATTTACATACGACCTCCCCTAAAATCACTTTACATTAAAAATATTACATTATTAGGGGATGCTGCTCATCCTATGGTGCCTTTTTTAGGTCAAGGAGGTTGTATGGCTATAGAGGATGGATACGCCTTCGGTATGCTTGCTAGCAAATATCAGGGCGATTTTAAAACGATACAAAAACAATATGAATCATTAAGGCTTAAGAGAACTACTAAGATGCAAGCTCGATCTTTATTACAGGGAAAAATTTACCACTTTCAAAACCCAATAATTATATTTTTTAGGAATCTATTCCTAAGGTTTTCAATAGCAAAATTTGCAATGGCAAGAATCTGGAATTACGACATTAATAAAGAAATAAAAAAATTAGATCAGGATTAGTTCAGAATCAAAATTGATATATTCAAAATGGATGCAAATGTAATCCAGAGCAAATATGGTAGATAAAGAAATAAGCTTAACCAGGCACTATCTTCTCTTAATTGCTTACATATCAGAACATTCAAGAATATAAGAACTACGATATCTAAAAATGCAAAACCAATGCTTTGAAAAACAAAAAATATCCAACTCCATAATCCATTTAAACATAGCTGCAACAGATACAATTTATAAATATTTTTTGCATTTACAAAAGAAACAACAGCCATTAATACATAAAGTATTGGCCAAACTATTCCAAATATATAATTTGGAGGATTGAAACTTGGTTTGTTTAGACTCTCATACCAAGACCAATCGGTATATGTTGTAGACAAGCCTCCGGCAGAAGCTATGAGGAATGTAGCAAGAACAAGACTAATTTGTAAGAAAAGTTGTTTAGAAATTAATTTTTCCATTTACATCGTATTGCTTTAAAAAATACCAAATCTCATTTGCTGCAATAATATCGTTTTGACCATTATTGGTAGGCCATTCATGCCCCATATTTGTCATAAGATATAGTCTTAGATTCACATCACTCAAGCATTGATTATATGAATATAAATAACCACCATCACCATCACCATTCACATCATCTATTATGTTTATAATTTCTTGCTCACAATCATTATATTCTTCCCAATAATCCATAACCGTTGGTATAGCTCTAGATATAGAATTTCCATAATAAGGAACTACACCATCTGCTGTACCATGTATTTGTAAGATAGCTGTAGGATGAGTTGGGCTACAACTATTATAAGTTTGTGGTGTCATAGAGCCTGTAACTGAGGCAACTGCTGCAATTTTATAGCTTAAATTACAGGCAAGATGGTAACTCATAAAGCCACCGTTTGACATGCCTGTAGAGTAAACTCTATTTCTATCAATCTTATATTCGCTGTAAGCCCAATCTATAAGGCTTGAAAGGTAATCAACATCGTCTGTTGTGCTGCCTACTGTCCAACCACCAACGTTCCAATGTGTCTCTCCAGTAGAAGCAAGAATAGTGCCTTGAGGATATATAACTATGAATTTTTCCGTTTCTGCAATCGATTGAAAGCCAGTGTAACCAAGATTCCAAATTGCCCTACTAGTATATCCGTGCAAGCTAAATAAAAGCGGTATTTGAGAATTTGTTGTATCAATATCATCTGGTATATAGATATAGAATTCCCGATTCAAATTTTGCCTTTTTGAAGTGCAATAAAGGGTGTTCGTATATGTCGTAGGAGTGCAATCCGGTACAGTATTTGTAGGTGGCGGTGGCGGTGGTGTAATAATTGGAGCAGTTAAGTCATTTGAAGAGCTAGATCCTCCTCCACAGCCATATAAAATTATTGCAATAAATAAACTAATTTTTCTCATAGCTTTATTCAATAACCCCTTCTAAATTAAAGTTTTGCATAAAACCCCAAATAGTTGAAGCTGCATCTATATCATCATCAAAACCTAAACCATCCCTATTTGGCCAACCATGTCCAAAACCACTTAGTCGATAAAAGGCTAACTCAATACCATCATTGCAATCTGTTCTGATTTCGGCTGACCATGCATACCCATCACCATTTTCGTCAACACCATCACCAATAATGGTTGAAGAACACTGATTATAGTCGCTCCAGTAATTCAAAATATTACCAAAGCCAACAGCATAGCTATTACCAGATATTGGTATCACCGAGTCATTGGTGCCATGAATATGAACTATGGGTAAAGGTCTTTGAGGTGTGCAGTTATCGTATTCTTCAGTATACATAAGCCCAGAAACAGGACCAAATGCTGCTACCTTATCACTTAAGTAACACGCAAGACTATAGATCATAAAACCACCATTAGAAAAACCTGATGCATATACTCTACTTGCATCAATATTTTGTTCAGCTATCAATGCATCTATTAATTCTGATATAAATGAGACATCGCAAACTTCATTGCCATCCTCACATCCTATTCCAGTATACCAACCAGTAGATCCTTTATCTTCTGCAAGCGTCCCCTGTGGATAAGCAACGATGAAGTTTTCTTCCTCTGATAGCTCCCTAAAACCCGTATATTCCATTTCGTATTCAGCATATCCATCACCTCCATGAAAGTTAATTACCAAAGGCGAATTTTCGCTAGAATTTTGCAGGCTATCGGGTATATAAAGAAAAAACTCTCGTTCTAAACCACCAGAATTCAT
>MDTA01215188.1_pt1 | contig 11497 bp, 12 predicted proteins | sample 811151 | NCBI WGS metagenome assembly MDTA01 (sample SAMN05326648, study PRJNA326480) | marine metagenome | isolation source: seawater | place: Indian Ocean: South | collected 2010 | reverse complement strand
TCTGTTCTTTCTTCCCACTCTCCTCTCCATCGGCAAATTTCTTATCACAACGAGCATTACATTCTTCTTGAGTAAGTCCCGAAAATGTTCTGCTTATTAATTGTCCCATATATATATAATACTATATTATTTTATATATAATTAGATTTCATGACCATTACATTTATAGATTTTAAAAACTTTTCTTCTTTTAGAATTTTCTTGATCTAATGAGCAATTACAGCAATATTCATTTGGATTTTTAGTTCCGAGAAACCAATTTATTTTTTTATCATCCAATCTTTCAAAAAATCTATGATTATAATCATTCATATACTTTTTTTTATCGTGTATTGTAATACCGTGATAATATTTACTATTTTCTTTTATACTTATTGCCCCTTTACCAAATTTATATTTTATATTTTCTGGTATGTCCATTGAGATATTATTTTCTTTATTAAATTTATCTTTTTCTTTATTATATTTTTCTTGTTCTTCTTCTTCTATTTCATCTTCAAGTGATTTAATAGCATTCATCATTTCTTTTAGGTCATTTTTTAGTTTATTAAGTTTATGTTTATTAGGTTTCTGTTTATCGTGAATTTGTATTTTATAATAATTTTTAGTTTCATAATAATTATCATGTTCACATGGTTCTACTTTTATAGGAACTTTCTTTTTATGATTACATACAATTCCAACACAAGAACAGACACCCATAGCCCATAATGTCCCGGCTATCATATTATCCATAGGAACATAGTTTTCTGGAGGCATATTTGGAATTTCCATAACCAAATCAGCTGAAGAGAAAGGGAGAAACAAGAAAAATAAGATAAGTTCCATCATTATATAGTATGTTTTCAATTATTTATTTAAATGCTTTTCAAGATTACTATTGTTGTTTAATCATATAACTATTTCTGAATAAAAAGTAAAAGATTATAATACCAAATAAGAATTTATAATCGAATGACAGTTTTTTTTGAACAGTCTCTTCACTATCCATTTATTTATTTTGTATTACATATCTTATAAAAATCAAATTTGATTGATTAATATTTAAAATAATAAAAAAATAATTTTCAATGAACAGTGCTCAACAATGTGGCGCTGCTTGTGCTGCTCAAGTAATACAGACGGCTCAAGATGCTTCTCATTCAGCGAGAGATGCCGCAAATTCAGTTTCATCGATAGTAACCGATATAGGTGAAATGTGTGATATAGTCAATAATATACAAGATACATATTCAGATATAGAAGATCAAGTAATACATTTACGAATAGATATAGATCAGTTATCATCGGATATTCATTTATTAAAGGCGTCTATTGATGATGCGATGCTACCTACTGTGGATAATAATGTTTTAAAATTAGTGGTAGCAATATTTGGGGCATTTACAATTTGTATTGTTATATGTCAGTTAATTATATTCTATACAGGACGACTTGAAGAAAAAAAAGAAGAGCGTAGGAGAATTATGGTTCAACAGAGGCGAGATGTTATTTAAATAATTTTTCAGAGATAGGAGGTATTCCTTCTTCAAATCTGGGTATAATAACTTTTTTTATTTTTTCTGATGCGTTTGGAAAATGAGATTTTGGATCACCTGGAATATATTTACATGTTTTAAAATATTCAGAATAATTTAATGATCCTTCTTTTACTTTTGTTTGACAATCTAACGCGCCATGTTTTTGCGAATCATAGGTAGTTCCTGAAGAAATATGAATATATTTTCCATTTTTACCTGACCAATCGATTAAGTGACACTGGCATACATTATTCATTATTAATAATTATAATTATTTTTATTAACTAATAATCAAATTTGATTACATTTTAATAAATTAAATATTAATGAATCATTATTTCCCTGGAATAGGAATAATCACATTGATTATGGAACAAACGCCTGATTCTGCTCAACCTACTCCAGATGATTATGAATATTCAAATCCGGGGAATAGGAGTCATCGAGCAGAAGCCCCTTCTCCTGCTCCAGTAATTCCGGCCCAGGAAATTATTAAATATACAATTTCTTGTTTCCTTGAAAATAATATTATTGAATTAAAGATAAAAGATAATCTAACTAATGTGAGTTATAAGGTAGATATAGATTCGGAGAATGGACGATTTTGGTTAGAAAATAAAAAATATTTCCAAGAAGATTTTAAGAAATTTCATAAATTATTAAAGTCTTGTTTTGAAGGTAATAATGATAATATTAAAAGTGATATTAAGTCAGATAATCCGAATAAGCTTCAAATAGTTTTACAATATGATGGATTATTTGGATTTACAGTAGAGATTGATGTTCCAAAAGAAGAAGATGAAATTGATCTTTTGAAAAAAGAGATAAATGAACTTCGTAAAAAACTCCGTTCATTAAAAGAAGATAATATAAAATTCAACGATAAATTAAAACATATTGAAGGGTTTATTAATATATTATGTTCTTGTATCAGGCCCGGAGCTGATCAGCATGGACTTCAATCAGCAATTGACTACTGGGGAAATAATATGAAACTGTATGATTCAGATAGAGAAAAATAAATTATTATATTATATTATATTATAAAATGAATGATTATTATGGAACTGGTGGTGGACTTTGTTTTGGAAAACCCAATCACCCTGAATGTCAAAGTCCTAGTGAACATATAATAGAAAAACCTTTCACGGTTAGAGACCTCGCAGAAAAATATAAGGCAAAGATAAAACATTTAGAGAAAACAAGAGACTACTTTAAGATGGAAGGACACCCTACGGATTCTATTGATAAAGACATTTCAAAACTAAGGAAATTATTAGAGCAAATATCCCATCATTCTTCTTCTTCAGAAGGTCTAGTTCCCGACCCGGAACCTGAAAATTTTGAGGCAGAGGTAAACAATTTAGAGCAAATATCCCATCATTCTTCTTCTTCAGAAGGTCTAGTCCCCGAACCGGAACCTGACTTTATGCCAAGGACTGTTTCATATTCTCTAAATGAACAGGAGGGATTGCCCTCGACGTTCAAATGCGCTGCCTGCACCCTTGAGAACCCTATGGGAGCTCGGGGTTGCTCGGCATGCGGGACGCTACGCGGGGAGGCGGTATCCAAAAATATCGTGAGTCGCGGGGAAGCACGGGCATCATCATGGAATAAACTTTATCCAGAACCTGAACCTGAACCGGAACCTTATCAACATCAACCTTATCAAACTCAACCTTATCAACATCAACCTTATCAAACACCACCTTATCCACAACCTGAACCTGAGCCTGAGCCGGAACCTTATCAACCTCAACCCGTTCCCGAATTGAAAGATGAAAACGAAGCTATAAGCGAGTTTATCCTTATGATTCAAGGGGATCTAGAGGACCCGGGACTTCGCAAGTACGCAAAGAGAAAGCTAATAGAACATAATTATAATGTTAGAGAAGCGCTCAAAGAGTTCATAGAAAAACAAGAACTTGCTCTTTTAGATTTAGAAATGATGTCTCATAAAGGGGGGAATTATAGAAAACGTATTCGAAGAAAGAAATCTACTCGAAGAAAGAAATCTACTCGAAGAAAGAAATCTACTCGAAGAAAGAAATCTACTCGAAGAAAGAAATCTATTCGAAGAAAGAAATCTATTCGAAGAAAGAAATCTACTAGAAGAAGGAACTCTTCTATTGAATAAAAGTATGAACATTAAGAAATATTTAATATTATAGAGTTCGATTAATATTCATTAGATAGTCGGATAAGATTAAAAGATCACCATCATTGATTATATTATTTTCAGACATAGATTCTATTTTTGAATACATTTTTTTGATAAGTTCTTTGGTGTTAGTTTGTGGATGGTCTATTTTATCATTATATTTATTTATCCATGATTGAGCATTTTCATTTTTTAAGAATATTGTATAGAAATCTATTTTGATAAAATTATACCAATTAAGAGATTTATATTCTTCAATAGTAAATTGGAGGTAGTTTTTAATATCACACCACTTAATATTCTTAGTATCTGATAAATAGTTTTCATTTAATTCTTGAATTAATTTGGATGTTAATGATTGGCATGAATTAAAAAGATAAGTATCAATGGAATTTATATTATTCCATTGGATGGGTTTAAATAGATCTGTATTAGTTAAATGGTTTGAGAGATCTTCTTTTGGGAGGATTTTTATTAGACCTTTTATTAGATTGAATGGACATATATTTTTAATAGCAGAAACAATATTGATTTGACTAAATAAGGTTTTATGGATTTCTATATTCATTATTAATAATATAGAATATTATAATTAGTTTTAATTATCTTTACTTTTAATACTTTCAGCTAACATTGATGTAAAGTTTGACTGATACCATTTAATTGCTTTTGTAATATTTTTTTCTGTTAGGTAAACATCTATATTTGGATTTTGTTGTTTATACATAATCATAATATTGATTAATTGTTCAAATCTATTCTGTTGAATGAGTTCGTGTTTTGACATTGATTGTTTTTCTAATGCAAGCTGAGTATCCATTTAATAATAAATAAATATAATTTATATTTAAGTAAGAATTAAATATTGTTTTAAATTATAAATGGTTAGAAGAACTCGAAGAAATACTAGAGGACGTAATACTAGACGTAATACTAGACGTAATACTAGACGTAATACTAGACGTAATACTAGACACCGTAATACTAGACGCCGTAGTACTAGACGTCGTAATACTAGACGTCGTAACTATAGGGGGGGTTCTCATGAACACGAATTAGAAATGTGTAAAAAGCAGGTTGAGGAGTTAAAAAATAGATTAATGATGTGTCGTGAGGGAAATAGAGGACCAGATAGTTCTGACGAAAGATATTTTAATAGATTACAGGATATTGGTAATTTGTTTCCTGAAAAAGAAGAAGGTTTATATGATGACGGATATAGAGGACCTGATAGTTCAGACAAGAGGTTTTTTTCTAATTTTAATAAAAGAATGATGGGTGGACCGAATAGTTCTGACGAAAGATATTTTAATGGATTACAGGATATTGGTAATTTGTTTCATGAAAAAGAAGATGATATATATGATGAGAGTATATCAACTGAAAATAAGAAGAGAATGAATGAAAAAAAATTAGGTATGGCTACACCGATAAATATTCAAGAACCCAATGAACCTCCTGTTCTACAACAGCCTGTTCAACAGCCAGTTGATCAAAGTCCTTTTGTTCAACAACAACAACCTGTTGATCAAAGAAGTAGATACACACCTTCAAAAAGAGTAGTTCCGAAGTTAGCATTAGAAAGGGCTCAATATTGGAAAGATCGATATAATAGTTTGCCACAATCAATGAAAAATAAATTAAGAAGGGATACAATAAAAGCAAAAAGAAGAGCAAGTTCAAAAAGAATATCTGGTAGAAATGTTACAGGTAATATTCCATTGTAAAAAAAATATTAAGTGAAAAGATAGAGTATATGTTCATTTTTTAAAAGACTTAATCATTCCAGCGACCACGTCCAGAGGGATTACCAGTAGTGCTGGGATATCCACCTCCACCTCTCATTGGAAGGATAGATGTAGAATAAAGGTGTTCATTGAGGCGGTTCCCCGAGTCATTGTCAGGGGAACGGAAGTAATCTCTGATTGGAACACCTTGGACAACAGTCGAAAGAGAGAGTAGAAGAAGGAAGATAAAGTTCGTGAAGTTCATTATGTTTTGTTTGTTTGCTATTCTTACAAAGTTTATTTCAAATTTTGTATTATTGGTCAAAGACAAAGATGTTATCAAAGAGTTTAATTAAATAATTAAATTTGAATATTAATATTAATATGAATATAAAAATAAAATTAAAATTATAATTATAATTATAATATGAGTGATTTTAGTGAATTATCAAAAGATTTAACAAATAGTTTAAGTGATGAAATAAAGAAAAAAGAAGGTATATTTTTCTCTCCTCCAGAATCAATCAAACGAATGACAAATTACATAAATAATATGTTAAAGGGGTCTAAAATAGGAAAAGATATAAAAGATGTTTTAGAACCTTCTTATGGTTCTGGTGAAATTATAAAATACTTAGAAAAATACTATAATAAATCTAAGGGTTTATCATTAAATATAACTGGGGTTGAGAATAATGAAGAGATATATAATAATACAAAAAATTTAAGAGAAGGATTTAATAATACTGTGAATTTAATAAAGGATGACTACTTACTTTTTAAAGCCGGTAAGAAATATGATTTAATTATAGGTAATCCTCCATATTTCGTTATAAAAAAAAAAGTAATACCAAAAAAATATCAAAAATATATGAAAGGAAGACCAAATATATTTACGGTATTTATATTGAAATCATTGGAATTACTAAATAATAATGGTATCCTTGCTTTTATACTTCCAAAAAGTTTTATGAACTGTTCCTATTATAGTGGTGTTAGAGAATTTATATTTAAAAATTACCAGATTAAAACTATAATTGAATGTTTTGACGATAAATATATAGAAACAGAACAGGAAACAATAATCCTAATATTAAAAAAACAAGAAAAGATATCAAATAGTAAAAATTGTATAAGAAATAATTATTATTTATTTAATACTAAAAAAAATATAGTAAAGATGAAAGAAGCTATTAATGGCTCAACAACATTAAATAAATTGGGATTTTCTGTATTTAATGGTAATTTTGTATGGAATCAAGAAAAACCTAAATTAACAAATAAAATGGAAGATATTAGATTAATATACAGTGGAGATATAAAAAACAATAAACTAGAAGAATTAAATGAAAACACATTAAAAGAAAGATGGGATGAATTAAAAGAAAAATATGAAAAAAATCCAAAAAAATCTATAAAAGATAAAATTGATAAGAAACATTATGTATCTGTCCATGATGTTAAACCATTAAAGGGAATTACGCTTGTTATTAATCGTGGTTATGGAAATTCTAAATATAACTTAAATTATGCCCTTATTGATTGTTTAGATGAATATTATCTTGAAAACCATGTCCTAGGGATAAAATATAATGGCGAACTATCTAAAGAAGAACAATTAATTAGATATAATGATATTATTCTTTCATTAAATAATAAAAAAACACATGATTTTATAAGTATGTGTATGGGAAATAACGCTATGAATACAACGGAATTAGAATACCTTTTACCTATATTTACTTAATTTGGAATGCTGGAAAAGCAATACCATTACCATTTTTCCATCTAAATAATATGTTCATTTTTTTTCCAGAAACAGTTTCGCATTTAAAATATGGAGATTTTTTAATGGTTTTATCTGGGTTAATTGTATAGTCGTCTGAAGTATATACTTCATGATATATTTTTCCATCTTTATAAAGCATATATTCTTTTCCTTTTTGTTTTTTTAATAGATATTTATTAAGAATATCATGATTTAATTCACATAATTCGAAATAATTATTAATTGATTCTTTAGAAATTTGTTTACAAAACTTACAAAATTGGAGATCTTCATCTAAGCCACTACATCTACTAGAACCTGAAGAACCTTTATAATATTTTTCTTGCATATCAGAAATACACCTTGATTCATCACAGTGTATTTGTTTAAGATATTCTTCTTTATTGGGCATTTCTCTTCCAAACCTTTCACATAATTGAATTAAATAATTATCATAGAAATATTCTTCATATGACTTATCACATATTAAATACTGGGAAGGCTTCATTGGACTCGCCCATTGAGGGCAATCACTAAGGGTATTTACATTATATTTAAATTCAATTTTCCTTGTTTTAATTTTTTCATTATTATTATAATATTCTAAATCAAAATCACGCGAATAGCCTCTTCCCCCCTTTTTTATCCATTTAACCCGTTCATATATAGTAGGTGAATTAATAGATTCGAATCTGTGTATTTCATCCCTTAAAGTTTTCCATAGATCATTTTGAAACCATTCATTATTAATACCCCTATTTCCTATCATTTCAATAATTTTTTCTCTGAGTTTATTAGAAGAATCATTTCTAGACCTTTCTGATACTACTGTAAATACATTTATATTATCTATAGTTAATCCATTATTTATATTATCTATACTTAATCCATTATTTATATTATCTATACTTAATCCATTATTTATATTTATATTATTAATTCCTTCAATTAGAGTATCCATTTATTATATATAGTTAATAATAAACTTTTATATTCAAATTTGTAAAAAATTAAACTATTAAATTAAATAAAATTATTTATTTTGTCGCCTCGGTTGGTCATGTCTGTCCATGACCCACTACAGGTCTTCAGGACTGGTGAGGGGTTCCCACGGTCGTTGGACCTAGTCGCCAAAATTTTAGGTTCAAATAATGGGAGGACCCTTTGACTCACGGGAGGAGGTATTCAAAATTTGAAAGTGTGGTTCCTTTGACCATACAAGAAACATATACAGGCCTTCACAAGAGTAAAGGTTCCAAGAACAAAGGAATTTTCACTGACTTATGTCATCGATCGGCGACCAGGCCGAGATGGAGAGGAGGATCCGGGAAGAAGATGAGTGGATGAGGTTCGTCCTCATCTGTAAACCTGAACAGTCCGGGAAGACATTCATCATGATCCAAGAAATTATCAAGGATCTTGAAGAACCAGTCGACAACCGAATTGTTGTGAACATTATCCTATGTGACAACAATCTCCTCCTCACAAAACAAACTACTGAGAGAATTGGCGATAGTCTCAAGGAGTTTGAGGTCAACGGAGAAACTTATCTAGAGTTCTCTTCCCACAAAAGGACAGACTACCACGATGCTGTCTCGGTTGAGGGAGCTATCGCGGCGAAGGGGATAAACAACGTCCTTTGCTGTACCAACGGGACTCGGATCGAAGACATCTATACGATTGTTAGCGAACTAAATGAGAGCACCCTCACAAAGGGGAAACTCTTCTTTAAGATATGGCTTGATGAAGCAGACAAGTTTACAGGATTCATCGATACAACTTTTCGCCCATTGGTCGATGATTATGATAACATTCAAGTTTTCTGTATCACAGCAACACCGAAGAAGCTGTTCGACAAGTACAACTACATGAATGTCTTGCCTCTCGAGAATACCACACAGCCTAATTACCACGGATGGGATGACAATGACATTTGTTTGATCGATTTTAACACTTCTTGCGAAGGTTTCATCCAGTTTGTCCTTGATAGAGAGGTGCGGGAGAATGGGCGAATCAAGCCAGGGACAAAATGGTATATCCCGGCAGAGTACAAGAAATCTTCACACGAAGCTGTTAAGGAAATCTGTGTCAAGATGGGGTTCGCGGTTTTCGTGGTTAATGGTGAAGGAATCTGCCTCACACTACCAGATCGCACCATGTATACATTCAAGAAGGACGATGAGCTCAATCCAAAGATTTTGGATATTTATCAAAAACATTCTTTGGACAAGTACCCTCTGGCCATCACCGGGAACATCTGTATCGGCCGTGGAATCAGTATCATGTCGAAAGATTTCATGATGGACTATGGGATTCTATCCTCTTGCCACAATCAACAAGAAGCATCTCAAAGTTCTGGGAGGATGAAGGGGAACATTAAGGACTGGCCTGGATACAAGCCACCCAAGGTCTTTACAACTGTAAGGTTCGACAATATTGCTCGAGAATGGGAGAAGAAGTCTCGGAATCTTGCCGAGCTTGCTTTCAAGAAAGAAGCCGAGGGAAAGTCAACCATGATCAGTAAAGCGGAATTCAAGACTCTAAGCGAAGAGTACAACTACATTGTCCATCCAACCCTCTTTCCTACATATACAGCCGCTCAACGCTTTCTCGCAACTAAATCGAGGGAAATGGGGACAAAGAAGAAAGAGCAGAAGAAATCCGCAATTCACCGACCTGACGGATATGCTGTTTCCTCAAAACTCCTGAAGGGGGGGAAGAAAGTTGAGGATCTCAAAGCGACTGATAGAGTTACTATTGAGCAAGCTACAAACCCTAGAGCAGAGGGATACATTGCGGATGGTCAATGTATTTCGTCAACGGACAAGGGAAGCAGGTTCTTAATTATCCCTGTATACGAAGATATGGATACACCATCTAACAAAGAGAAGTATAATGTAAGATATATCAGTTTCAAGAGGCGCTAAGAAACAAACAAATAAAAAAAGAATTACAAATATATATATATAGAAAATTTTTTTTATCTTAATCGTTTATACACACCTTTCTAACACAATCGGGTAACGTTTCTTCATTCCTGTAATGTTATCATCTTTCCTTGATCTAGAGAATATTTCTAGTTCTCTATTATATTCATTGTTAAGTTCTTCTGCCTCTTTTGACTTTTCAAGTGATTTGCTGAAATTTTTAGAATTTCGGAATTTTTCTGCTTCTTTTTTAAGATCTTCATATTCTTTTACAGTTTCAAGGAGATCTTCATATTCCTCGATATCAAAATTTTTCAAATGATTTGCCTTCATGTGTATTAATGTATATAGATATGCTGAGAAAATTTCTGGATGGTGAATATAGTAGTCAAAGATAAACCTGATATTATTCATAAATATTTCTTTTGTTTCATCTGTTATTTCTTCTCTATGTTCTTTAACGTAGTTCAAAGCAGGCGAATTTTGATTATTCCCTTTGGCTAAAAATAACCTTGATACTTCTTCTTTTTCTTTAAATTTTGGATTAAGTGTTATATTATCAATAAGAGGAAAGAATATTGTGTACCATGAAATAAGATGGGTCATAACCTTTGTTTTTTCTGGTTTATTTCGACCCATAATATTAGAATTATCTTCAAACCATTCTATGACTTTCATTGTTTTTCCATCCACCTCCATATCTTCATCAAGAAGGTCTCTAATATAATCAACGAGTTCAGATTGCCAGCTATTGATAACATCATCAATAGACATTGGTTGAGCATTCTGTAGATCATTAAAGATATTGCGACAATCATTTTCAGTGATATCTACATATGTTAGAACATCAAGATGATAATTATCAAAATATCTCTTTTCTTCTTCCGGAAGTTTTTCCTTCCCCTTTGTTTCTTGGTCAAATTCTTTATTATAATAAATTTGTTTTCCATCCCTGATAATATAAAATTCATTCTTTACAAAACGATCAATTGTCCTTGATCTATGACCCCCATCTATAAGATGTGTTTCCTCTATTTCTTTTATTTGACCGAGATAGATCTTTGGAAGATCAACGCCAGAAAGGATAGATAGGATCAACTTAACTTCAAATTCAGGTTTCCAACAATGTTCCCTTTGATATTTGGGGGTTGTAATCTTTCCAGAATTAAACATATGGAGATAATAATTAATATCATAGTTTACGCTATTTGTCTTAAATCGATTTGTGGGCATCTTATATATCTTTTGTTTTAATTAAAAAAAAAATAATATGCGGTTTCAAATTTGAAAAAGTAATTAATTTTATAGTTAAAGAAATAACGTATTAAATGAAATATGAAAACTCTTATTTACAAACCAACGCAGAATCGAAAAACTCAAGAAATAATTAATGA
>MDTA01160367.1_pt1 | contig 11498 bp, 9 predicted proteins | sample 811151 | NCBI WGS metagenome assembly MDTA01 (sample SAMN05326648, study PRJNA326480) | marine metagenome | isolation source: seawater | place: Indian Ocean: South | collected 2010 | reverse complement strand
TATTTTAAGAAAGTTGATATTTGTGATTATGATAACTTTAAAAAATATGTTGGTAACAAAAAATTTGATATAGCAATTAATCTCGCTGCTCAAGCTGGTGTAAGGTATTCTTTAATAAATCCTCAAAAATATTTAAAAGTAAATATTCTTGGATTCTTGAATTTTCTTAAAATTTTTAAAAAAAATTCAAATAAAATTTTTTATGCTTCCTCAAGCTCAGTTTATGGTGAAAATACAAATTTCCCATTACAAGAAAAAGAATTACTAAATCCCAAAAATGTTTATGGAATTACTAAAAAGCTCAATGAAGTTATTGCGGAGGATTTTTATAAAAAATATAATATTAAAGTCGTAGGTCTTAGATTTTTCACAGTATACGGCGAGTGGGGAAGGCCTGATATGTTTTTTTTAAAATTATTTAAATCTCTTAAAACAAAAGAAACAATGTATGTGAATAATTTTGGTAACCACGATAGAGATTTTACTTATGTTGGTGATGTAGTTAGAATATTAAATAAACTTTTTGTGCAAAAAATTAGAAAACATGAGGTTTATAATATTTGTTCTAACAATCCTGTAAATATTAATGAAATAATTAAAAATTTTAAAAAACAGTGGAAGTTTAAACTTAAATATCGATCGATGGTACGTGCGGATGTGCTTAAAACTCATGGATCAAATAAAAAAATCTTAAAGTTAATCAATTATAAAGAATTTATGAACATTGACAAAGGTATTCAGAAATCGCTTGAATGGTATTTAAAAGAAAAAATTTATAAAATTTCTTAGAATGAAAATTTTATATGATTATCAAATTTTTTTAAACCAATTTGCCGGCGGTCCATCTAGATATTACTATAATCTAATTAAAGAAATTTCGAAAAGTGAAGATATAAGTATCTGTGCTCCACTATACTTAAATGAATATTTAGTAAATTTTGAAAAAAAATTTTTGTATGGATATAATATAGGTAATTTTCTTTTTAAAAATTTTCCCGATAGAATTCAAGAATTAATAAAATATAAATTTTTGAATAAAATTAATTTATATTTTCAAAATAAAAAAATTAACAACTTTAAACCTGATATAATTCATAGAACTTATTACGAAGATTATGAGACTAATTTACCAGTGGTTTTGACTGTTTATGATTTAATACATGAAAAATTTCACGATATGTATGGCAAAGAAAAAAATTATAGACCTAAAAAAAAAGCAATAGAAAGAGCAGATATAATTATATGCATCTCAAACAACACCTTAAAAGATCTGAATTATTATTACAATTTGAAGAATAAAAAGACTGAAGTCATTTATTTAGGTACTAATATTTCTAATAAAACATTTGCAGAAAGAAATTTAAGTGAAAATTTAGATGAAAAATATTTACTTTTTGTTGGCAAAAGAACTGGATATAAAAATTTTATTTCTTTTGCAAAAGCATATTCAAAATCAGAAAAACTTCAAAAAGATTATAAAATTAAATGCTTTGGTGGAGGCAAGTTGACAAACAATGAAAAAAGTTTGCTGTATAATCTTAAGATACCTCTAGAAAAAATTGATTTTATTAATGGTAATGATGAAAAGTTAATCACTTTATACAAAAACGCAAATGCATTAATTTATCCATCAAAGTATGAAGGTTTTGGTCTACCAATATTAGAAGCAATGTCATTCGATTGTCCTGTTTTATGTTCAAATACTAGCAGTTTACCTGAAGTAGGGGGTGATGCAGTTGAATATTTCGATCCTGATAACTGGGAGAGTATATTAAATTCTATTATGTCAACTTTATATTCTGATACAAGGTTGGAAAATTTAACAAATATTGGTAGAGAACAAGTTAAAAAATTTAGCTGGCAAGATTGTTCAAATAAGACGCTTAAATTATATAATACATTAATTTAGTTTACTTTTGAAATATTGATATTTGATCATTTGTTTTAAAACTTTCAATAAGTGGTAGTTCATAATTCTCAAAGCTTGCAGAAAAATATTGTAATATTTCTCTCGAATTAAAAGTTTTTTCTTTAATATCTCTTTGGTAAAATACAAATGATGCTGATTTAGTATAAGGTTGAAATATTTTATTGTTATATAATTTTAATTGATCTGATGACATTTCAACAAAACTATGAGCATTATGTAAATGATCTATTTGACACTTGATTTTATTTATTTCCCAATTTGGTACACATAAAATTTCTAACTCGTCATTGCTCTCAAATTTTATCTCTTCTTGTTCTCTGAAATATGAATAATCTTTTACTTTGTTTCCATAAATAGATTTAAGATATTCTGTTAAAATAAAAATAGTTGGAAAAATATCTATACAGATTATTTTTTTTACATTTAAGAAATTTGTTTGTAAAAAATGAATATTAGCACCAAATCCAGAACCAATTTCACAAAAAGAATTAATTTTAGATAAATTTATTTTTTTATTTATAAAATTAATCCTGTTAGCCATTAGAAGATAAATTATCGCAATATCATTATTGTTAAAATTTATTTTATCAACAGCTCCCCATTTGCACGTATTTTCAAATTTATAAATATTTAATAAATCTTTAACAATTTCATTATTTTCATAATAACTTTTTTTAAAGTTTAGGCCGTAATCGCAATAAAATTTTGTTAATTTAATTTGTTGGTCATAAATTTTTTTAAAAATACCAAAGTTGAAAAAATTAGAAAATAATTTTTCTCTAATTCCAAGAACATTTCGGATATCAGTATTTTTATGATCTGAGAAACCAATTCCAACACCACTATTAGATGCTCTAAAATCTTCCATTCCTTTTTTTTTAAGATTATTGATAATTTTATTTGTTCTTCTATGCCAATATCTACTAGCTATAGTTTTGGAAAAATTTTTTTTAAAATCGGCTTCTAGTATTTTTAAAAGTTCTAGGTTCATATAAGCAATAATTTTGAATTAATGAAAGCCACCCATTTTCTTTGGTAAAAACTTTTTATAATACCAATAAAACATTGCAACAATAATATTTTTCGAGTTCATACCATTTTTAATAATGTATCTATTTTGATTGGCATTGAAGTTAAAAGCTATTGATGCGCTACTCACGTTTGAATTTAAGTAAATAAAACTATCACAATGGGACAAAAGTATCGTTTCTATCAAAATTTCTCTGCCTAGTTTATATCTATGATTCAATCTGTTATAGATTTTAAAAGCATCATTTTTGTTTGATCTGTAGGCACTTTTAATAAATATTACTTTATGAGGAAACTCTTTTTGAAAAATTTTTAAATAATTTTTTTCCTCAGTTGATAAAAAAATTTTATCTATATTATCTCTTTTGATTATTTTTCTAACCAGGTTTATCATTTGCTTTGGTGTAGCTGGCAAGGGATGACCGGCAGATTGTTTATAACTTGTACCTCTGAAATGTATTCCAAGTGTTTTTTTTCCAAAATTTCTTTTAATAAATTTTTTGCTGATATTTAAAAATTTTTTTTTAATTTTAATTTTATCAAAAATTAAATCTTTAAATTTCGAACTTTCCATATCATACTCAAAATGAGGAAAAAATGTATCACAAACGATAATGACTTTATTACTTTTATAAACCTCGTTTAGGTTGTATGGAGATATTTTTTCAAAAAAATAATTCCAAGCATTATAAGTAGAGAAAATCTTTTTTCTTTCATTATAAATTGTTTTAAAATTTTCCATGTCAATTATTGGAATAAAATTATTTTTTTTTGCTATTATTAAATGATTTAAAACAAAAACTACATTTGAAAATAGTCCTGTCCCAGGAGTCCTTTTTATCACATAAAAAGTTTTGTCTTTATTTAAGTTTCCATAATTCATAATTTTTGAAAAATTATTGTTTGAATATCCATTCTCTTCTTTGTAGAACAGTGTATTAGGAGTTTGAAGAGTAAAGTTTTTTCGTATAAAATTTTTAATAGATTTAAACATTGAATATATATATATAGGCATACTTTTATAATTAAAAATGTTTATTTAAAATGAAAACCTCAGTTATAATTACTACAATCAATAAACCTAATAAAATTATTAAGAGAATCTCTCGACATTGTAAAACAAAAAAATGGGATCTAATTATAATAGGAGATAAGAAATCTCCAAAAAAATTCAAAATAAATTTTGGTAGATTTTTGTCACTGGATCATCAGAGAAATCTAAATTTAAAATTTGCTAAAATTTGCCCACAAAATAGTTATGCAAGAAAAAACATTGGATATTTAGTTGCAATGAAAGAAAATAAGATAATCATTGAAACCGATGATGATAATTTCCCAAAAAAATCATTTTTTCAAAAAAGAAAAATTACTCATAAAGTAAATTTTTTAAAAAATGAAAATTGGATTAATATTTATGATTTTTTTTTAAAAAAAAATAAATTTATATGGCCAAGAGGTTTACCATTAGACGAATTTAATAATAAAATTAAAATATCAAATAATAAAGTATATCGAAAATTTTTTATCCAACAAAATGTATGTGATAAAAATCCAGATGTGGACTCAATTTATAGAATAATTAATAAAAAAATTAACATAAAATTTAAAAATAAAAAAATATCTCTAAAAAATTCTTTATCAACTTTTAATAGTCAAAACACAACTTGGTTTAGGGATGTTTTTTTGCTCATGTATCTACCTGTTACTTGCACAATGAGATGCACTGATATTTGGAGAAGCATAATTGCACTTAAATTGATGTCTATAAACAATTTTGAGATCTTATTTGGTGGACCAACTGTTATCCAGTACCGAAATGTGCATAATTTATTAAAAGATTTTGTAGATGAGATACCGATGTTAGAAAATGATAAAATTATATATAATGAAATCAATAATTTAAAATTAAAAAAAGGTAACAAAAATTTTTCTTATAATATGAAGTTAGTTTATAAAAAATTGATAAGAAAAAAAATTTTAGACAAGAAAGAAATGCTTTATTTAAATGCTTGGATTGACGATTGTAAATATTTACTCAATAAAGAGTAATATTCAAAGTTGCATTTTTCATAATCAAATCTTTTTAAACTATCATAACCAAGTCTTTTCATTTTATTTGTATTATAATTATTTAAATTAAGAATTTTTCTCTCTAAATCACTTACTGATTTTGTTTTAAATAAAATTCCGTATTTTCCGTTATTTAGTATTTCTTTAGGTCCTGAAGGACAATTCGAGGATATAATTATTTTTTTTAAAGTCATTGCTTCAAGTAGAACATTTGGCAAGCCCTCATAGATTGAAGTTAAAATAAAAATATTCGATTTACGGATATATTTGTATGGATTTTTTTGAAAATTCATCAACTTTACTTTTTTTGAAAGTTTATTTCTTATTATAAAATTTTTTATTTTTTTTTTATTTGCTCCATATCCAATAATTAAAAGATTAAAATTTATTTTTTCTTTTAAATTATTTAATGCTTTAAGTAACGTTAAATGATCTTTTTGATCAGTAAATCGTGCTATATTTATAATTTTAAATTTTACTCCTTTAAAAAAATTAAAGTTAGGTATTTTTTTTTTTGAGAGGTCAATGATTTCATTCTTATTGAGTGGATTATAAATCACTTTGCAATTAGTCTTGAACTCTTTATCTACTATTCTTTTAAACTCATTACTGTTGACAATTATTTCATCAGCAAATTGAAAAAAAAATTTAAATATTTTTCTTTTTATAAAATTTTGAGACCAACCTATTGGAGCAGAGTTAGATCTAATTATAATTCTAAATTTTAAAAAGATTGACAAAATTAGTACATAAATATTAGCCTGGAAAGAGACTACCAATACTTTTCTTTCTTTTAAAAATTCTTTAATAAGTAAAATTAAGCAAATAAAATATTTATAATATTTTTTTTCACCTTTAGAATTCTTTTTGTAATTTATAATGTTTATTTTTTTATCGAACATATGATTAAATCTTGTGTCATAGGTAATTATTGTTAATTTAGAAATTTTTTTAATCAAATAATTTGCAATTATAATAAGATTTTTTTCAACACCACCACCATCAATTGATGGCATAAATAGAATTAAATTACTTGATAATTTCATAAAGGTAAAAATTAGTTTTTTTTAAAAATTTAAATATATAAAATATTAATGTAGTTAAAGAAAAAATTATATCATTTATTTTTGTATTAGTAATTATATTCATAACTTTTGGCTTATATCTTTTAACCGAGGGTATAGATAATAATTTTTCAAAAAAAAATAATTCACTTGTTCAAATTAAAAATTTTAAAGAATGCTGTATTTTATTTACCTTTCAAATTGAGAGAGAATAAAAATCTTGCTGATAAAAATGAGGATATTAAACAACAAAATAATAAGGTCGTGATTACTAAAATTTTATTCATAAGTTATAATTTATCATATTATCTCTTTGTATAATAGTCCTGTAATAGTTTGAGCAGATTGATTACTTATTATTATCAAATAATAATTGAAAGCTAACTTGAAGTTATAAGATTCTATAGGATGCTTAGAATACCTTTGACTAATATTGACTGACTTTAACTTATACCCCTCGAATTTTAAGTCCTTTGTATCTGCTAATATAACAATGAGGGCATTTCTTTTTTATTTGCATTTATGTCGAAATTTAAAATTTTAAGACTAAATTTAGTTTTGTTTGATAAATTTTTCAGTTTTTTTTATTTATTTCTGTGAACTTACTATTTGATTATGCTTGTGTATCAATTAATAGCAAATTTAAATTCTTTGAATTTAAGTCCTTTGAAAATTTCCATGTATCGTATTTTTTTTTAATTTTTTGGGGATCTCCAAATAAAATTTTGGCATCTTTATCTTTAATGCAAGAAATAATTTCACTAACAAAATCAACAGTTACTTCTAATATGCTATTATTGATTTGATATTCTTTAATAGAAGCAGAATTAATACCAATAAAAGTAGTATTTGGCATGTAACCTTTGTTTTTTCTATATTCAATTGCATCATTAAATATATAAAAAACTTTCTTGTCTAATAAAGATTCAATATTTTTTAAATTTCCATTAGCAAAATTAATAATTATTGTTTTATAAGCCACCTTTGCATCTTCTAAAAAATCATTTTTTTCTTTATCATTAAAATTCATTTTTTATAAATTTTAGTTTGCTAATTTTCTCTTAATTAATTTTTAAATATAAAATTTATATTTATTGATTTTCTTACATAATCATTAGAAATATCAAGAGGTTCTACTGTATGCCAAGAAAAGTCATTTCTCAAAAAACCATATAAACAGTTTGGAATAAATGGTGCTTTAAATTCTATATCATTATTGTATTTGAATTTTTTTTCCTCATCTGGATTGCTTATATGAGTATTTGAAAAGTTTGGCGATTTTGATTTCCAAAATGTTGTTCCATATTTAATATCTTCATTATTATCATTTGGAAAGTAAAGCATCAAACTTATATATTTTTTCAGTCCATCTACATGGGGTACAATTCTACCATTATTTTTAATGAAACTAAAAGACCATTGTAACTTAATCTTTGAAAATAAAATATCAAAAAATGAATTTTTGTTATTATCTAAAATTGGATACCTTATATACTTTACTTTTCTTAAATAGTTATTCTGATTAATTATATTTTTAAAAAAAAATTTTTTAACAAAAAAATTAAAAAATTCCTTACTGTATATAATTGAATTTAATTTAGAAAATATTTTTTGTTGATTTTTATTTTCATAATTTACTTCAGCAAGAGGAAAAGATATCTTGCCAAAATGGTTATTTAAATTTAATTCATTATGATTAATTTTGGGAAAATGATTTTTAATATCTAAAAAAAAATCATAATCAAAAAAGTTATCAATTTTAAATATTAAAATTGGTTTTTTTTTTATATTTATTATTTTTTTATTAAATAAATCCATATTTTATTATACCCATAAAATTAAATTTATGCTCAAAAAAATTTTTGGTTTTTTATAATAATTTGTATTTTTTCTTAGAAATGATAAAAATTTAATAGTGAAAGTTAGCTACAGACCTGAGATAGATGGACTACGAGCAATTGCTGTTGTTGCGGTTATTATCTATCATGCACAAATAACCATATTTGATCTTCAACTTTTTAAAGGTGGTTTTATTGGAGTTGATATATTTTTTGTAATCTCTGGTTATTTAATCACATCTATTGTTTTAAAAGAATTAATCACAACAGGCACTTTTTCATTTAAATATTTTTATGAACGAAGAATAAGACGAATACTACCAGCATTATTATTAGTAATGTTGGTATCCTTGCCATTTGCTTGGATGTATTTGTTGCCAAATAGTTTTATAGATTTTTGTAAATCTATTTTATCTTCACTTGGTTTTGGTTCTAATTTCTATTTTCATTATTCTGGTCAGCGATATGCAGCAGAAAATGCTTTATTAAAACCTTTTCTTCATACTTGGTCATTATCAGTAGAAGAACAATTTTATATTTTATTTCCAATAGTTTTATTAATTACATTTAAATATTTTAGAAAATATTTAATTCATGTTTTAATTTTAGGGTTTGTTGTTAGTTTAGGATTAGCAGATTGGGGAAGTACACATCATCCATTTTTTAACTTTTATGTTTTATCCTCAAGAGGATGGGAGTTATTAGCAGGTTCAATTTTAGCATACTTTGAAATCACCAATGGTAATAGAAGTAAAAATAGAACATTAAATTCAATACTACCATTTGCTGGATTGATATTAGTTGGACACTCTATTTTATTTTTTAATGATAGAATGTTTCACCCATCTTTTTATACTTTATCTCCAATTATTGGTGTTTGTTTAATTATCTGGTTTTCAAACAAAGATGAAATAATTACAAAAATACTTTCAACTAAGTTATTTGTTGGAATTGGGTTAATTTCTTATTCTTTATATCTTTGGCATTATCCAATATTTGCTTTTGCTAGAGTAATTGATTTTATTCAAGGTGATATAATAAAAATATTATTATTAGGATTTATTATATTTTTATTATCAATATTCTCTTATTTTTTAATCGAGCGTCCTGCCAGAAATAAAAAATATAAGTTTACATATATATTTAATATTTTGTTGGTGTTTATTTTAATTATTACAATATTTAATTTCATAGTTATTTTTAAAAATGGATTTAAAGATAGATTTTATGGAATAATATTAAATACAGAAAACAATTTAAATTATAGATTAAATTATCAAAATAATATTCGTTGCCATAATAGATTGGGAAATAGAGGTTTTTGTATTTACAATGCCTCTGAAGAAAATATTGGAGATATTATTTTGTTAGGGGACTCAATGGTTGATTCTATTTTAGGTAATTTTATTGAAAAAGTAAAAAAAAGTAAATTTAGATTAATACATATGTCTTATAGTGGAAATTTATATTTACCCGATTTTGTAAGATTTAATAAAAAAAAAAATATTATAACACAGAGTGAAGATTACCATAGTTTCAGAAAAAATTTTATCAATAACTCCTCTAAAAATACATACATTGTTATTCTTGGAAACTATACTATTTATTTTGAAAAAAAACTTAAACTTGATAAGAATGGAAATATTTCTATTTACGAAACTGATAACAAATTTGTTGAAAAGAACGATATTGAACTTAATTACAATAAAAGAATTACAAAACTAAAGTTAAAATTAAAAAATACATTATTAGAACTTTCTAAAGATAAAAAGATTATTCTTCTGTATCCATTGCCTCATCCACCAACAAATGTATTAAGAAATATACTTAGCAATCATTATAAAGGTTTTTACAAAGAAAAAGATTATTATTTAAAAGATAAAATAAATTACAGTAAAGATTTTTATTTGAAAATTAACAAAGAAATAATTGAACTTTTTGATGAAATTAATGCAAAAAATATTTATAAAATAAAAACTGAAAATATCTTTTGTCCGCAAGATAAATGTATTTTTTATGATAATCAGTTTGCCTATTTTTTTGATAGTACTCACAATAGTTATAAAGGTAGTGAAATATTAAATGAGATTATATTTAAAGAAATTGAAAAAATAGAGGCAAAATCAAATTAAACTAAAACTAATCTTAGGGGGGTAATTTGATAACTATAACATCGAATTCTTAACTTCTAAATACTTTGCAACTTAATTAAAACAAACAATACAATGTATAATGATAAAAATAAATTTTAAAAAAAATAATATAGAATAATTACCTCATCCTGAGGAGAGTAAAAAATTATTTATAATTTGTAGAATTATAACTGGCAAGGATGTGTAAACCACTTTAAAAATTTTAAAAGAATTTATATCAAAACTCAAAATTTCTTGACTTATATGTAAGTATGGTAAATATATAATTTAAATCATGTACAAGCTAAACTATAAATTATTTAATTTACTTAAAAAAAATTATTACAAAACAAATCAAAATGACGGACCACCAAAATGGTGGGCAAGAAAAATTTCAAGGTTAGAGAAAGATATTCAAAATAAAGATTTTTCTAATTTTAGGGGAATAGACACAGGAATGAATACAAGTTTTTCAGATAGTGAAAATACTGACATAAGAACTATATTAGGAGAGAAAAAAAAAATAATTTTTAATATTTTTAACCAATCACTTATTGCCAAAATTTTTAATCAACAAATTAATATAACAAATAAATATTTAAGCCGGTTTTTAGGTGCTTCACAAAATTACTATCTACATAATGATAAAGTACTTAAACTGACTAAAAACTATGATTTAAGTAACACGGCAGGTTTTGGATGCATTTCAAAAGTAAAAATAAATAATTCGGAAGTTAGTTTTCGAGCTTTAGAAATGATAAATAAAATTAATGAAATAAGAGGCCTAACTAACCTGGAAAAATCAAAAACTTATTGTGAAATTGGTGGAGGATTTGGACTGAATGCTCAATTAATTCTCAATAATTTTAAAAATATAAAGAAATTTTTATACATAGATACATATCCAACAATATTTTATGGCACAGAATATTTAAGAAATTATTTTAATAATAACGTTATAGACTATTCCGAAACTATTGAAATGAAAGAAATAAAATTTTCCGATGATGATAAATTACAAATTTTTTGTATCCCAAGTTGGGAAATGAAAAAATTAAATGTAGAAATAGATCATTTTCATAATGCTTTTTCATTTGTAGAGATGAATGAAAATATTGTAGAAAATTATTTACACTACCTAAAAAAATTTAAAACAAAATCTCAATCATTAGTACTATATCCTCACAACGAGAGTAGTATGGTTCCAATTAAACTTGAAGATATTAAAAAAATTTATAAAAAATTTAATTATAGCAATTTCAAACAGTATAAACTTCAAAAGTTACTCAATTTTGATTTAAGACCAGAAACTAAAGATAATGATTTAATAATAATAGATTAAAATTGAACAAACTAAATAAATAAATTTTTTTTATTCTATAAATGTTATCTTGATATCTTAATTTTTTTTTGTATCGAGAAAATCTAGGTTTTT
>MDTA01091306.1_pt1 | contig 11500 bp, 10 predicted proteins | sample 811151 | NCBI WGS metagenome assembly MDTA01 (sample SAMN05326648, study PRJNA326480) | marine metagenome | isolation source: seawater | place: Indian Ocean: South | collected 2010 | reverse complement strand
TTAGAGCAACGGACTCATAATCCGCAGGTTCGGGGTTCAAGTCCCTGTGGGCCCACAAATGAGCAGTCATTCTTACATACATAACTCAAAAAATGAAAGCATTTACATTAATATTAATGGTGAATTATTTTCTAGAGAAAAAGCTAAAATATCTGTCTTTGATAGTGGATTTTTACTTGGAGATGGAGTTTGGGAAGGTATCAGACTTCATAAGTCTAAACTTGTTTTTATTTCTGAACATCTAGATAGACTTTTTAATAGTGCTCGTGGAATTTCTCTAAAGATTCCTTTATCAAAAGATGATATTATTTTTGAAATTGAAAAAGTATTGTCGAAAAACAAAATGACTGACAATGTCCACATTCGCTTAATTGTATCTAGAGGCGATAAAATTACTCCATATCAAAACCCTAACGCAAACGTAGGTCCAATAAATTATGTTATCATACCTGAATACAAAAAAACTGATCCAAAAATTTATGAAAATGGTATAATTATTGGAAGAGTCTCTACCATTAGACCTTCAGAAAGTATTTTAAGTACACATTATAATACCTTAAGTAAACTAAACTGTATTCTTGCAAGCATTGAAGCCAACAAGCTTAAATATGATGAGGGTATTATGAATGATCCTCATGGATATATAAGCACTTGTAATTCTACCAATCTTTTTTTTATAAAAAAGGGTCAAGTTTGGACTTCGACCGGAGAATTTTGTCTTAATGGAATAACTAGAAGTAAAGCAATTAAAGTATGCCATATGAACAAAATTCCTTGTAATGAAACAAACTTTACTTTTGAGGATATTAAAGACTGTGAAGAAGCCTTTGTCACAGGAACATTTGCAGGAATTATACCTGTATCCAAAATTGAAAAACATAAATTAAGTTCAACGAACTCGAATTCTTTAGTAAATAAAATAAGAACTTTATATAATAAATATATAAATCAATACATATCTTCTCAATGATAGTTGCTTGTTGGTCAGGCCCAAGAAATATTTCAACAGCACTGATGAGATCATGGTCTTCAAGAAAAGATACATTTGTCACAGATGAACCTTTTTATGCATATTATTTAAAAGAAACTAAGTTTAAACATCCTCAATACGAGGAAATCATCAATAATTACTCATCTAATTATGATGAGATTGTCAATTGCCTTATTAATAAAACTCCAAAAGATAAAAAAATTTGGTATCAGAAACATATGGCCCATCATATTCTTGATTTAAATAATATTGACTGGGTGAATAATTTTGAAAATTGTATTCTACTAAGGCACCCAAAAGAAGTAATTAGTTCCTACTCCAAAAAAAATAAATTGAATTCAACTGAAGAATTGGGTTATCCTCAACAATATGAGATTATAAAGTATCTCAAAAAAATAAATAGATCATATGTAATTATTGATTCGAGTGAACTATTAAAAAATCCAAAAGAGGTCTTATCAACTTGGTGCATGAAAATTAATATTAAATTTGATAAGTCTATGCTCAGATGGAAAAGAGGAAATCATGTAAACGATGGTATTTGGTGGAAAAGTTGGTATGATAATGTAATCAAAACTTCAGGATTTCAAAAATATGAAAAAAAGGATATTAATATTGAGAATAAATATGATTCTATTTATAATGAATCAATGAAATATTATAGTTTTTTAAAAGAAGATAAAGGATGAATTCTTTACTAAAATTATGGTCACAACCATTATGGATGAAATGGCTTATTTATTTAGCTATTATATACATTTTATTCCTAATCAAAGAAGCATTTGCTATTGTTTTGTGGTTACTTTTTTGTATTATTTTGTACTATATCATTTTCGCTAATAATGTATTTAAAACAAGGACCTATTATGAAAAAAATAATTTTTAGTGTATTGGTATTAACATTTTTGTCTTGTCAGGAAAATAGACCACACGGAAACCAATATAAATTACCGGAATTAACTCCTAATAATTACTTAATAGGAAATTTAAATGAAAATCGTTCATCATATAGAGTTTCTTTTTATGATATAAATATTAACTTTGATATTGAAAAAAAATCAATAGATGGATATGTCACAATCAAAGCTGAAAGTCTACAAGATCTAAACTCACTACAGATTGATTTAGCAGAAAATTTAAGCATTAAAAAAGTAACACATAAAGATAATGAATTATCTTTTTCAAGAGAATTTGATGCAGTTTTAATTAATCTGAGTTCAATAATTAAGAAAAATAGTATGTTTGAATTTACTGTTTTTTATCAAGGAGTTCCACAAAGTGCAGATAATCCACCATGGGCAGGAGGATTCACATGGTCAAAAGATAAAGATGGAAGAGATTGGATTGCTGTTTCATGCGAGGGCGAAGGTGCGAGAATCTGGTGGCCTAATAAAGATCATATTACAGCAGAAGGTGATAGTGTTCGAATGGCATATACAGTTCCCTCAAATATGGTAGCAGTTGGTAATGGTAAATTAAGAAATGTTGTTACGAATAACGGTAAATCTACTTATGAATGGTTTGTGAATAATCCAATAAACAATTACAATATTTCAGTCCAAATTGGAAATTATGTAGCAGTTCAAGATACTTTCATCAAAGGCGATAAAGTTCATGATTTTAACCATTATGTACTTGATTATAATGAAGAACTTGCTTCCAATTATTTTACCCAAGCAAAAGAAGTTATTAGATTTTATGAAAAATACTTCGGTGATTATCAATGGTATGAAGATGGGTATAAACTAATTGAAGTGCCATACTTAGGAATGGAACATCAATCTGCAGTAACTTATGGAAATGGATTCAGTATATATAATGGTGTAAGAAGTAAAAGTTGGCCAATGTACGGCGTAATGGACCCACTTATTATTCATGAAACAGGCCATGAATGGTTTGGTAACAGTGTTACTGCATCAGATCCAACACATATCTGGATTCATGAAGGATTACAAGTGTATTCAGAAGCTATATATTTTGAAGATAAGTTTGACAGTTACGAAGTTGGAGTCCATTACTTAAATAGTTTAAAAAATAGAATTGTTAATGAAATACCTATAGTGGGAAGAGAAAATGAAAATCATTGGGCTCTCCACGGTGATACTTACATGAAAGGTGCATGGGTAATGCATACCCTACGCAGCGCTATAAATAATGATAAAATATGGTTTGAAATATTAAAAGAGTTTATGATTGAAAATGCAAAAGGATTTGCCAATACACGAGATTTTTTTGATAAAGTAAATGAAAAAACAGGGCAAGATTATTGGTATTTTGCTGAACAGTATTTCTATACACCCAATCAGCCACAATTAGAATACTATCAAACTGAAGATGAATATTTCTATAAATGGAATAATGTAAATAATAATTTTAAGATGCCTTTAGATTTATTAGTAAATGGTCAAGAGCAAAGAATAATACCAAACAAAAATTATCAATCATTTAAAATTTCAAAACATTCACAAATTGAGGTTATGGACTGGAAATTCTATGTTGACAAAAAGATTGTTAAATAAATTTGTAATATTTATTGCACTTTTATGTTTTACATTTGGAAATGACATAAGTGCCAAAATCAATGTCAAAATCAATCCATCCGGCGATAGTTGGTGGCAATCATACAATAACTACGGTTTACCTGGAGATCAATCTTATATCACTTTTGATTTAGAAAAACACAACGATACTAACGAATTAAAAATTCAAATTTTAAATAACTTTAAAAATGATTTAATTTTTGGTGAATCTTTTTTTAAAAAGAAATTCTCGAATCAGTCATATTTAAAGTTTGGTAGATATTACAGAGATTTCAGCTTGTACTTAAATGATGAATTAAGTTCTGGATCTTTATTGATAAGTCAGAATGCTGAACCCATGCCAAAAATAGGTTATGTTTCCAATATATCATTTAAAAATTTAAATTTTAAAATTGGATTATCTCATGCTGTCTTCAATGAAAGCGAAATTTATACTAAAGCACCTCAACTACATGAAAAATTTATTTACTTAAATGTGAATAAAAATCAATATTCATATGGTATTGGATTAGTGCACGAAGCTATGTGGGGAGGTTCTTCATCAGAATTGGGTGATTTCCCAAATTCTTTCAATGATTTTCTTAAAGTAGTCATCGCAGCTGACGGCGAAAAAGGAGAGAACGATGCACATGCAAATGCACTTGGTAATCATCTTGGCATTTGGGATTTCTTTCTGATCAAAAATAATGACACTAATAGTTTCAAACTTTATTATCAACACATTTTTGAAGATACAAGTGGCTTAAGGTTTGCTAATCAAACAGATGGTTTATGGGGTATTGAAATTGATAATTATGTTCCATTAACAACTATTGTTGTTGAATATCTTGATACAACTAAATGTTGTATAGACCCTCCTTACGTAGATGATAAATATTATGACAATTATCAATATCAAACAGGATGGAGTTATAAAAACTATACATTAGGCAATCCTCTTATTCCAAGACTACCTTTTGAATCTTCAAGATATTTATTTTTAGGAATAGGCGCTCAAATTGACTCTTATAAAATTAAAATTAAATCTTCAAAAGATATTTTTAAAAAATCTGATACGAATTATAAAATATCTTTCATTAAAAGCTTCGATAAATCTAGTTTAGAGCTATTCTTGGTTAATAGTATTAATCAACAAAAACAAGTTGGTTTAATGTTACTAAGAAATCTTAACTAGACTGTAAAACCAAATTAATGATTTTTTCTATCTCATTTTTTTCAATCATTACGGTGCCGGTTTTACTAACAACTGTTGATGCTGCATGATTAGAAATCTTTGCAGATAACTTAATATCTTTACAAATACTAAAAATTAATGATAGGACTGCTATAACTGTGTCACCTGCTCCCGTAACATCAGGATTTTTAACTTTAATAGCATCAATATTTATATGAAAATTGTCCTTGCCAACTATTGTCATTCCCCTATGTCCTTTTTTTGCCACAACATAGTTAAAAGAATAATTTTTGATAAGATCTCTACAAGCAAGTACAATTGATTGATCATCATTTATATTAACTTTAACTGCTTTGTTTAATTCGCTTAAATTAGGAGTAACAATGTCTGCCCCTTTGTAAAAAATAAAATTATCTTTCTTTGGGTCAACAATAATTTCACAAGATTGTCTTTTACGATTTGCAACATATTCTTTAATACTTTTAATCATATTTTTTGAATTAATAACTCCTTTATTATAATCTGATATGATAATAACATCGTAATTATCTTTATCTATAATTTTATAAAATTTGTCATAACTAACTTCCAAAAACTTTTCTGTGTCAACTCTAACAACTTGAGATTCGTTAGCATAAAATCTATGCTTAACTGTAGTAGTATGATTATCTGTAATAATAATTCCATCTGTATTAATATCTTGTTTTTTTAATAAAGATATTAACTCATGACCATAAAAATCATCTCCAACAACGCCACAACAAGTAACGATTGCACCTAAAGATTTTAAATTTGCTGCAACGTTTGCTGCTCCTCCAGGTTTATATGATTGACTTACAGGTAGTATTACAGGAACTGGAGCCTCTGGAGACATTCTTTCTGATAATCCAAAGGTGTAATGATCTACCATTAAATCCCCTATGACAAGAACCTTAACTTTTGTTAAATCATACTTCATTTTGCTTTTCCTTGAATTAATATCTTTTCTTGCCTCTTAATTAGTTCATCTTTATCAATAAGATATTCTTTGTTTATGATATTAAAGCTTTCATCAAAATCATATACTAGTGGTACTCCCGTAGGTATGTTTACAGATATAATTTCTTTTTCAGATAACTCTTCTATAACCTTTATGATTCCTCTTAGTGAATTACTATGAGCAACAATAAGAAAATTTTTTTTGCTTAATTTGATTTCACTTAAAAATTTTTCTAGAAAAGGTTGTAATCGGATTATTACATCTTTGAGGCTTTCACCAGCTGGTAGTTCAGCTAAATTAATATCTTTAAATTTATTATTAAACTTGGGATGCCTACTATCATTGGATTCAAGTAAAGGAGGTGGTATATCAAAACTTCTTCTCCAAATATGAACTTGTTCTTCCCCGTATTTTGTTGCTGTTTCAGATTTACTTAAACCTTGTAAAGCCCCATAATGTCTTTCGTTTAATCTCCAGAAATGTTGAATTTTATTTTTATCAAAACCTAAAATTTCTGATACTATATGAGCTGTCTTTGTCGCTCTTTTTAATATCGATGTGATAATGCTGTCAATATGAATATTATTTTTAAGTAGTTGATTTGCAGAAAACTTAGCTTCTTTTTCTCCAACAGAAGTTAAAGAAACGTCCTGCCAGCCCGTAAATTTATTTTCAAGATTCCATTGACTCTCACCATGGCGTAGAAGTATGAGCTTCATTAATTGTTATCAACTATTACAAGAATAGCAGCGATATTAGCCAATGTTGAAGTCAAATCAGCAATAAAACTTGTTATGTCAAATTTATCGGGGTTAGGATCTATTGGAACAAAAATTGAGTCTCCAGGAAAAACTCTTTTTGCTCTGCCTCTAAAAATATTGGCTTTTACGATTTCACCATTAGCCCTTCTAACATATGCACGTTTTTTCATGCTATTTGGTTTATAACCTCCAGCTAGCTCAATTGCTTTAGACATGGTCATTTGCCCATCAAGCTGATGAGCAATTAATCCGGGATTATAAACATTACCAGTTACTCGCACTACATTAGTTTTTGGTAATATAGAAATAATATTTCCGTCAGCTATTTCAAAATTTAAATTAATATTTCTAACTAATTCTGTTTCGTTTATTTCATTACCATCTTTATCTCTTGTAATAAGTTCTTTTGAGACTGAAATACTATTAACAGATCCATTTTCGGTAATTCCTCCCGCTAAATTGATTGCTTGATCAAGAGTCAAACCTTCATACAATGGATAAGTACCAGGCTTATTAATTTCTCCATTAATATTATAGGTAAAACTATTTTTATAATTTGAATTTTGATAAACAAATATCTTATCATTTACCTCAAGCAAAAAACTAGCTGAATCTTTATAGTTCACTTTAAATTCAGACGAATAAAACTTGTTTTCATCTAAACGTAATATAATAATGTCGTCCGAAATTGATTTTCTAAAAATAATATCTTCAAAACCACCAGCTAAATTTAACACCTCTTTTAGGGTTACAGACCTTTGAACTGTTTCATTATTTAAGTCATAAGTAATTTTAGCAGGGTATGATCCGGGAAGTGTAACTCTACCATAAACTGATACGTTTGTCTCATTTTCAGCAATAGGAAGAATTGTTAGTATAGCGCCATTATATAAATTTAGTTTGTCTGCATCGTTTAAATCTATTAATTGATTAAATCTTGCTGAATCATCTGATTCTCTCTTTTCAGGCGGTAAAATGTTATTAACAATTAACTTGGTACTGGCTGTTGATTTTAATCCACCAGCAAAGGATATCATATCATTGATGGTATCGGTCTTAAGAATCTCATAAAATAATTTGTTTCGACCTACTTCACCATTTATCTTAATTCTATTTTTCACAATAGGTACGTGAATTATATCTCCATCTAACAATTTGATTTTTGAGAATTTATTTTCACCTGCAATAAAAAAAGAATAGAAATCAACAGTTTGTATTATTTCTCCTGAACGAACGATTTGAACATTTCTTAAGGAACCACTATTCTTTACACCGCCAGCTTGAATAATGGCTGTAAATACATCAGAAAATGGATGAATGAGGTTAATACCGGGATTTTGAATCTCACCTGAAAAAAATACGTTAATAGATTTTAGTTGCCCAAGCTCAATCATTAAATTACTTGGGCCATCATCCAAAGTGGAGTATATCTTAGATAATTGCTCAGACATCAAATTTTCTGCTTGGGATAAAGTCAAGTTGGAAAGATTAATTAAACCAATATTTTTGTAATAGATTAATCCATCTTTATTAATTTGAAACCTTTCCCTAGAATTTGTTGCCCCCCATAAAGATAAAATAATTTCATCTCCAGGACCTAGTTTGTAATCCGAAGGGGTAGGAGTATTATCAAAAAAATTTATGTTTTTTGTAAAATATTCATAACCAAAAAAATTATTTTCTGTGTTTACAATTTTTGGAGATATTTGAACTTCCGAAGTTGTTGTAACTATATCTTTTATTTCATTGCTTGCTGGTTTTTCGCTTTGTAACTCTTGTCGAAGCATATCCAACTGTGAATTACTTAATCTGTTCAAGTCGCTTAAAGATTGAGCAAAAATTGTTGTAACTAAAATTAAAAAAAGGATGTAATTGTACTTCATAAATGTAATTTAGTCGATATATTTTTGTTAACAAATATTATATTTTGAGCCATCTATCATTTTTTAAAGTCCAATCAATGGTTGATTCTAATTTATCATATGCCGAGTCGGGAGTCCAACCCATATCTTTCATTTTTGTTCCATCCAATGCATATCTTAAATCATGTCCAGGACGTTGTGAATGAAAATCAACCATATCATATTTTAAAGCTTTGTTTTGACATTTAGCTATAAACTGAGCCAGCTCTAAATTGTCTATTTCATCTTTACCAACTATATTAAATTTTTGACATTTAGCTCCAAAATCATCTGGTTTTAAAAGTGAGAGATTATAATTAAATAAAAATAAAAGTGCATTAGCGACATCTTCAGCATGAATGTAATGTCTTGATCCTGCTTTAGTTTTTTCACTATTAGCGTGAACTGTTACCAATTGATTATCTCTTACTTTTTTAATAACCATAGGAATATATTTTTCAGGGTTCTGTCTTTCCCCAAAAACATTCATTGTGTGTGTAATAAAGGAGGGTAACCCATATGTATTTTCGTATGCAACTACAAGCTCCTCTCCTCCGGCTTTAGAAGCAGAATATGGATTTGTAGAATTATATCTATCATTTTCTTTATAGTTAATGCCAAAGGGAGCTGGACCAAAAATTTCATCTGTACTAAAATATGCAAATCTTTCAAGGTTATTACATTTTCTTGCATAATCTAAAATGTGAGCGGTTCCTAAGACATTATCTTTAACAAATTCTAAAGGATATTTAATAGACCTATCAACATGAGAACCTGCAGCAAGATGTGCAATTAAATCTACTTTACCAATAGAAGCACTTATTTCTGGATTTAGCTCTGCTTTAAGATCATGGTGAACAACTTTTACTCTTTTTCTATCGGCTAAATCATAAGATGATACAACTTCATTTAATCTATTCAAATTGCCACTAAAATCAAGCCTATCAAGTGTAACTACTTCCCAATCAGTAGAAGATAAAATTTTATCAATTACGTGGTGTGCTATAAATCCAGCTCCTCCGGTTATTAGTATTCTTTTTGACATCAAATTCCTAACTCTTTTTTGTACTTCGGTACCCAATCCTCAATTATAATCGATGGTGACCACCCCAATAAACTTTTGGCTTTAGAATTATCTGCCAAGGTTTCTCGTGGCTCAACAACAGGATCTATGTTTACAGTAGGCCCTCCAATCATTTCAGCAATTTGGTTTACAGACCTGTTATCAGAATTACCTATATTAATAACCTCACCATTACCAACTTTTTCAGAACACATAGCCATTAAGTTTGCTTTGGCAATGTCCATAACATGAGTGAAGTCTCTTCTTTGTTCACCATCGCCCCTGATTGTTAATGGTTCTTTATTAAGTCTTTGTCTTGCAAAAACACACATCACTAAAGCATAAGCACCTTCGAGGCTTTGTCTCTCGCCATAAACATTAAAATATCTAAGAGAAACAGTCTCCAAACCATATACATTGGCAAACATTCTGCAAGCAATTTCTCCATAGTATTTTTGCATAGCGTAGGGAGATATAGGATCAATAGGGTCTTCTTCTTGTGAAGGTAATTTATCTGTATTTCCGTAAGCGGATGATGATGCACTGTAAACTAAGCGTTTAACATTCGTATCTACGCAAGCTTTGAGAATATTGATTGTGCTCAAAGTATTATTTTTTTCAAATTGAAGTGGATTATCAATTGATTCTTGAACTCTGGGTAAAGCAGCTAAATGAAACACACCATTAGAACCTATGAGAATATTTTTTAAATCTTCAAAATTTGAATGATCAGAAATATCTATCTCAAAATATTTAGCTTGTTCGTTGCAATTTTCTTTCTTTCCTGAAGAAAAATTATCAATGACATGTACATCATGCCCTTCTTTAATTAATAAATCGACTAAATTACTTCCAATGAATCCTGCTCCACCTGTAACAATATACTTCATTAAGCAATTTTTAAAACCTCAATAATATGTTCAATGTCATTTTGAGCAAGATAAGGATGCATAGGTAAACTAACAATGGTTTTTGATAAATTTTCAGACACTGGCAAATCATTTTTCCTATAACCTAAATATAAAAAAGCTTTCATCAAGTGTATTGGAAACTTATAATAAACTACGGATGGTATTTTTGATTTGGATAGTCTATCAATTAAACTGTCTCTTTGAGTTTGATTAGCAAGCGTTATTGAGAAAAGAGCATGAGAAGTTTGGTAGTCTTTAGGATGATACTGTGCATTGTTCAAATATTTTCGGTAAGTACAATCAACAATATTTCTCATCTCAAGCTCTTCATCAAAAATAGACAGTTTTTCCAACAAAACAGCTGCTTGAATACTATCTAGCCTTCCATTTAATCCAATCATATCGCTATTATAACGATCAGTTTTAGTTCCATGAATTCTAATAGCTTTACATTCCTCTGCCAAACTATCATCATTAGTAAAAATTGCTCCACCATCTCCATAACACCCAAGAGGTTTAGCTGGGTAAAATGATGTTGCAGCAATATCCCCAAAAGTACCAACTTTTTTATCTCTAATAGAACCTCCAAAACTTTGTGCTGCATCCTCGACGACTTTCAAATTATATTTTCTAGCAATTTTGTCTATCAGTCTATATCGTGCAGGCAGTCCAAATAAATCTACAGGGATGATTGCTTTGGGCTTTAACTTTCCTTCGCTAATAATTTTATTTATTTCAATCTCTAATTTTTCACAATCAATATTATAAGTTGATTCATAAACATCTACGAAAACTGGAGTTGCACCTAAAATTGAAATTACCTCAGCAGTAGCAACATATGTAAAAGGTGTCGTAAAGACTGCATCTCCTGGACCTATGCCCCAAGCCATTAAAGGTATTAGCAGTGCATCAGTACCAGATGAGCATGAAATAGCATGTTTTACTCCACAATAATCTGCTAATTTCTCCTCTAGCTCAAAGACTTCAGGGCCCATGATATATGCTCCATGATCAAGTATGGCACTAATTCTTTTTTCAAGAGGCTTTCTTATACGTTTCTGTTGAGCTTTTAAGTCTAAAAATTCCATCTGAAAACTTAATAAAAAAATATATAGGTATTATATGTTTTAAAAAATTTTAATAAATAATAATTATCCTTTGGAATTTAAAATTTAAAAGG
>MDTA01083152.1_pt1 | contig 11500 bp, 6 predicted proteins | sample 811151 | NCBI WGS metagenome assembly MDTA01 (sample SAMN05326648, study PRJNA326480) | marine metagenome | isolation source: seawater | place: Indian Ocean: South | collected 2010 | reverse complement strand
CTAATTTTTTCAATATTCTTATGAAATAATTCTACAATAAAATTATAAATATAATTTATTTCTTCTCTAATACATTTCCCTGTAATAATTATATTACCACTTTGAAATACTGAAATAGTTATCTTTTTACATTCTCCATTACCATTCCCACATCCTTTTCCATTACATGGAATAGTACAATTACATTTACCATCTTGAACTAATTTATTATTATTCCAATAAAACTTAATAAGAACACCTTGATAAATACAAGGGTCATAATCACAAATTATATTTTCTTGATTTAATATAAAATCATATACATTATTTCTATTTATTTTAAATCCAATATAAAAATCACTATTAATTAATGTAATATTATACTTTTTAATATTAAATAAAGTATTGTTTTTATTTAATATATTTTTTATAAATTTATCATTAAAATTATTCTTTAAACCAATATAACTATATTTATTATAATCAACATTTTTTTTTGAAATATTCATAAAAGAATCATAATTAATTAAATATTGATTTTTATTAAATAATTTATTAACAATTATTTCTATAATTGATTCATTATATAATGTTCTTAATAAATTTATTTGTGTTCGTTGTATATCAAGTATATTATTAATTTGTTTTAATAAAACTTTTAAAGATAAATATCCATCATTCTCACTACGTAATCCACACATCTGTAAATTTCCATTTCTAAATAATTTTAGATTAATTACTAAGTTTAAATTAATTTTTTTATTAGGATTATAATATGGTCTAATTTTAAGAGTAATTTGATTATAAAATATTTTTTTTTTGATATATTACTTACTTTACGTGTCATATTAAACATTGAATCAATAAAACATATTTTATCATCTTTTTTTAAAAATAATGATAAAGCCTTTAAATTTAAAATAGAATTAAATGAAGCAGTTGCTGACATTATAGAAATTTTTAACTTAGTTGCTTTTATATGATCATAATTATTTTGCTTTTTATATAACTTTTCTAGTTGCACATTAAAAGATTCTAATTCATCATCCTCATCAATTAAATTCATTTAACTTCTATATAGTATAAAATCAATTTTAAATAATTTATATATTTAAATACTTTAAAACTAAATATCATAATTAATTAATATGAATGATTCTATTATAATTGAAGAAATTAATAATTTAAAATTAATGTTGTCAAATTTAACGAATGATGTAAATCAGTTAAAATTTAAATTACAAAATAATATAGGTATTTGTGGTCCACCTGGTCCACAAGGTAATCCTGGACTTAAAGGTGAAAAAGGTGAAAAGGGGGAAAAAGGTAATAAAGGTGAAAAAGGTGACAAAGGTGAAAGGGGGAATGATGGTAAAGATGGTGATAAAGGGTTGAAGGGTGATACAGGTATAAGGGGTTTAGACGGTAAGAATGGTTTAAATGGTGAAAAAGGTGATAAAGGTGAATGTGGTGAAAAAGGTGATAAAGGAGATAAAGGAGATAAAGGAGATAAAGGAGATAAAGGAGATGTTGGTGAAAGAGGACAAAAGGGAGATAAAGGAAATGATGGAGATAGAGGACAAAGGGGTGAATCTGGTTTAGACGGTTCAAAAGGTGATAAAGGTGATAAAGGAGACAAGGGTGATAAAGGAGATAAAGGTGATAAAGGAGATAAAGGGGATCGAGGATACATGGGTCCTAGTGGAGAAAAGGGAGAACAAGGTATGATAGGTTTAATAGGTCAACGAGGAGAACAAGGAGTGCAGGGAATTAAGGGAGATAAAGGTGATCGAGGTGAAAAGGGGGAAATAGGATTTAGAGGTGAAAAGGGAGAGAGTGGTGAAAAAGGTGATAAAGGTGAGAAAGGAATACCAGGTGAACAGGGTATTAAAGGAGATAAGGGTGATAAAGGTGATAAAGGTGATAAAGGTAATATTGGAGAAAAAGGTGATAAAGGTAATAGAGGTGAAAAAGGTGATATTCAACATATTTATATTGATAAAAATACTTCAGTTGAAAATAAAACTGATAATTTACTAAAACCACAAATTAAAATAGTAAAAAAAAAAAACTAATATATAATATAATATAATTAAATGAAATATCCATTAAATAGTGATAATATAGATTTTTTTAGTTATGATAATTTATCTGTAAGTAAAAATTTAATTGTATCTAATAATTTAACAATAAATAATACTCTTTTCATTGATAAAGTAACTATAGTAAATAATGCAAATTTTAGAGGAAATGTTAATATAAAAAATTATAGTATTAAAGTTAAAAAAAATATTAATGTAGAATATAATTTAGATATAAAAAATACTTTTTTAAAATTAGAAAATAATACTAATTCAAAAAGTCTAATTATAGACACATCTAGAAATACTTCAACTATTAATATATCTAATAATATTAATATTAATAATAATTTAAACACAGGTAGTTTAGATATAAAAAATAATAGTTTTTTCAAACATAATACAATTATTAATAATGATATAATTGTTAATAATGATTTTAATATTTTTGAATATAATATTACATCTAATAATACATTAATTCAAAAAGAATTTACAATTGAGAGAAATATAAATTTAGACTATATAATAGTTGAAGATAATTTCAACTTAAAAGGTAATTTAACTTGTAATAATCTTAATGTTTATAATACTCTTAAAATGAAAAATAATGTTAATATACAGAATGGTATATTAACAATAAAAGAAAATAAAAGTATTAGTAATTTAGGACAAATAATATTTAATATTAATACAAACAATATTAATGTTAAAGTTAATAATAATATTTTAAATTTAAATGATTTATATAGTGATGATAAAAAATCATTTATTAAGCTTTATGACAATAATAATATTGATGTAAATATTTTAGATAAAAAACCACTAGAAATAAAAAATCACAATTTTGAAATAATATATAATACAAGTATGTATAATTTAAATACTATAAATACAACTAGAATAATAAAAGGTGCTAATATTTATAATAATCTAAATTGTATTGATATATGTAATTTAGGAATTAGTGGTTTAGAACTACCAGGACTTTCTGAAAATAAAATTGAAGGTTCTATTTGTTATAATAATAATACAGATAAAATAAATGTAGTTTATAATAATAAATGGGAAGAATTAAAGTTTGTTGATAAATATTTAACTGGTATTATCAAACATAATAATAATAATTTATCTTTTAGAATTAAAAATAATGAATATATATTATTAGATAATAATATTAATATAAATACAAATACTTTTATTAAAAATAATTTATTTATATCTCAAAATTTAAATATAAAAAATAACCTTCAAATTAATAAAATAATACATATTAATAATATTCCATTACAATATTATAGAAATTTATTAAGAACATATAATTCAAGTGAAAAAAAATGGTTTTCCATTACTCGTCAAGATTTTGATTCTAAATATTATTCATATTTTAAATCAACTAACTTTTACTTACATGATATTACAAATCAATATCAGTTTTGTAATACTAATAATTATCTAAAACCAACAAATATAATAATTAATAATTATGATTATTTTATAGATCAACTAATAGATCAAATAACATATTTTACTCATTTATTTATAGATATTATTAATTTTAATAATAATAATATAAATATTCAAATTTTGAAAAATAATGATTTAGTTCAAACATTGATAATTAATAAATCAATAAATATTTTAAAATTACCAAATACATTACTATTTAATAAATTTGATAAATTAAAAATTAAAATTAAATCAAATAATAATCATAAACAGTCAGTATTAGTAAATTTACTAGGTTATAGATTATCAGACATTTCATTCAAGGGTGATAGTAATTTTATTTTTGATAGTAGTATATATATAAATCAAAATACTGATTTTAATGTTAATTTAAATATTTTTAAAAATTCATATATTCATAATATATTATCAAATCATAATACTTTAAATACTTCTAAATTACACATAAAAACTACAACGAATTCTGATTCACTTTTAGAGTTAGACAAAAGTTTTATTATACATAATGATTCACGTATATCTATTCAATCAAATCAAATCAAAAATAATTCATTTATTACAATAAATAATAATTTAATAGCAAAACAAAATGTATTTATAAAACAAAATCTAAATATATTAAATAATTGCTATCTAAATAATGTTAATACTAAAAATACAATAAATACTAATTTGCTAATACTATCTAATTCTAATTTATTATATAATAAAAGTTCTTCTTTAGTATATAATCAGATAAATATAAAAAATGCAGTAATAAATAATAATTTAAATTTAATTGATGATGATAGTAATCTAAATTTTATACTTGGTAAAAATTTAGTTATATCTAAATTTAAATCAAACTTTACTAATTTTTTAAATAATAAATCAGTTTATTTATCATATTCTAATAATTCAAATATAAGTTTAATTCATAATTATAATCAAGCAAATAAAAATTATATTCATCATACAAATATAAAAAGTATAAATGAAAATAATTTTGATTTTAAAGATAATTTAATTATTAACAATAATAATATTTCTATTTCTAAAAAAAATACTACAAATGATATTTTTAATTTAAATAATGATTTTAGTATAAAACAAAATGGTAGTTTTTATATAAATAAAGATTTAATAATAAAAAATATTAATTTTTCAAAAAAAAATTAAATCATTATTGTATGATATTTATAATTAAAATAAATTATATAATAAATGTCAGTTAGTAATATTAGATTTATTGAAATAGATAAAAATATAAATATACTTAAAGATGTTTATGTTAGAAATAATATTACTATAAATAATAGACTAACTATTGATAACAATCTATTTGTTAATAAAATAGATGGATTTAAAGTAATGACAATAGGTAATTCTTGTTTTATTCAAGAAAATCTAACTTTATTTAAAGATTTAAAATGGGTACGAAATCCTAAATATCCTATAATATTACTATCACAAGAAAACATTACAGGAAATACAAATGTTACAGGGAATACAAATGTTACAGGAAATACAAATGTTACAGGAAATACAAATGTTACAGGAAATACAAATGTTACAGGAAATACAAATAGTGATACATACTTATCAAATTTAATAATTAATAATAATATAAATTCATATTTTTCTAATAGTTTTAATAATATAAACATAAGTGAAATAAATATATCATCATATTCAAATCAACATGTTTATAATTCAAATTTATTAGTAGGTAATGCTATTAATAATAATTATACAATAAGATCAAATAATAATATTTTAGAACATTGTTTTCAAACAAAAAATTTAACTGTACTAAAAAAATCTATTTGTACTAATATTTCAACAAGTAATTTAATAGTAAACAATAATGTAAGTTCTACAGAAAATGCTAATTTAAATATAAGAAATACAATAATAGTAAAAAATTATACAAATCTAAATGATTCAAATATAACAGTTTTTAATAATTCTAATATACATAAAATTGAACATAATAATAATAATAATTACTTAGTATTACCAAATAATAATTTAAAATATAATATTCCTAATTCGTTGATATTTAATCCAATTAGGAATACTATTGAAGCTTACTATGATAAAAAATGGAGAACTATAAGTAGTTTATATAATTGTGATTACAATACTTATATTGATTTAAATAAAAATATTAATTTTTATCAAAATTATAATTTAGTTTTTAATTGTAATTCAAATAATATAACAATCAATAAGACTACAACAAATATAAATAGTAATTTAAATATAGAAAGTGGTTTATTTAATAAAGTTTCAATATATAAAAATTTAAATTTATATAATAATTTTAAAAGTTCTCGTGTAGTATCTATTCCTATAAATAGTATAAATGGTAAAAAAAAACACATCAGATACAACAATAAAAATGATCTAATAGAATATTATTCTGATAAATGGCAACCTATTCAAATTAATTATTTATATATTGTGAATAATAGTAATACATTACATATTTTACCAAATAATAGTAGAGTAACTATAAATTCTAATACAACAAATTTTTATAGTAATATGAATATTCAACAAAATACAACTGGAGATAATTTTTATATAAATAAAAATATAAATTTAAGCAAAAACTTAATAATTAATAAGAGTTTAAAACTAATAAATAATAATAATACATTAGAATGTTTATGTGCTTCAAATTATAATAATAACGACTTGAAAATATTAAAAGTAAATGAAAAATTAAGTGATAATATTTTTTATTATACTTATGATTCACATTATATCTATATATTAGCAAATTATAATGAATTAAAATATTGTTCTAATGAATATAATATAAATAATAATTTAATTGTAGAAAGATATAGTAATTTTATTTATCATATATTTTCAACTAATGATATTTTTATTAACAAAATGGAGTTTTATTATTATATAGATAATACAAATATAAACAATTACTTAAATATAGTGGATTTAAAAAACATAAAAAATCATTTTCATATTATTATATATAACAGTAATTCTAAAATTATATACGACAGTGAAACAAATATTAATATATTCAAAGTTTTAAAAAATAATTATTATACAATAAAATTAAAAATTAAAAATATAAATAATAATTCAGATAAAAAGAATACACATATATTATTTAAATTAAAAGGATATTACTACAATAATTTTTTATTTGATAATAATGATATAGATTTTTTATATAATATTGATGCAAGTTTTTTTAATAATATATCATTTAGTACTTTGAATATTAAAAAACTAATAAATTTTAAAGAAAATTTAAATTGCAATAAAATTAATAATATTAAAAGTATAAATGTAAATAAATCTAAGGTTGATTCAACAAATTCTATTTTAAAAGTAAATGATAATAATAATGATTCAATATTTAATATAACTAATAATTGTAATGTGTTTTTTGGTAATACTAATCTAGTAATTAATAATTGTAATTTTATTATTAAAAATAGATTTAATAATGATTCGTTATATATATATGGAAATTCTACATTTAATAAAAATACATATATAGATAATGATTTAAATATAACTAATAATTGTATAATTTCAAATAGTAGTGATTTTAAATCACTAAAAGTTAATAACTTAAGTATACATAATTTGGATTTTAATAATGTAGTTACATGTAATAATCTAAATATAAATAATTTATATTTAAATAATAATAAAAATAACTTTGAAAATTTAGTTATCACTAATATAATTAGTAATAATAATATATATAGTTTTGATAAATTAATTAATTATAATGTAATAGTTAATAAAAAATATATAAACTATAATAATAAACTATATATAAATTATGATGGAAATTTAAATATAAATTCAAATGAATCATTTAATAATTTTTCTATAGGAACTAAATTAAATCCTAATTTATCTGTTTCATTTAATGGTGATACTAAAGTAAACACAAATGAATTTTATTTAAATAATATTAATATAATTAGAGAACTAAATATATTAAAATCTAATATATAATAAATATATTATGACAACATTTAATCAAACTTTAAATTTAAATAAAAATGCATATGTTTTTAATAATGTTAAAACTAGTGGTTCAATCAAAATATTTGATTATGACCAGTTAACAGATACAGATACAAATATACTAACAGATAAAATAAACATAATAGATAATATTAAAAAACCAGAAATTATATTTGATTTAAACAAACTATTTGTAAAAAAAAATTTGATAATAGAAAGTAAAACTCAATATTCTTATGTAACAAACAAAGGTATAACAAATGTTAAAAATAATATTAATATATCAGATAAATATAAAAAACTAGATATTTATTTTTTAGGAGAACATAATAATACAAATAATTTAAATATTTTTAATAAAATAAATTATCACAAGGTTTTAAAAAATCTATATGTAAATGGAAATAAAAATACTAATTATATAAATAATTTAATTAGTTATAATAATACTAATATTAAAAGTAATATAAATATTACAAATAATTTTACTAATACAAATTTGAATTATAATGAAATAAATATAAAATACAATATTACAACAAAAAATAATCTTAACATTTTTAATGATATATTTATAGCAGAACCAACTTTACAGTCAAGTACAATTAAAAGTATAACAATAAATAATTCAGTATCATTTAATATATTTATACTACCTAATATTGATAATACTTCAAAAAATTTCAAAAATGGTTCAATAGCTTATAATCCAATAAATAATTCAATATTTAGTTATTTAAATAATAAACCTTATTATATAAATAAAAAAAATGAAAATGGAAACACAATGATAAATCAAAAATTCCCAAATATTGATTTTATTTCTAATAATAAAAATATTATAAATTTTAACTATAATACATCAATAATATCAATTAAAAGTAATAATACAATTATTAAAAATAATTTAAATGTATCATCTTATGTAAATATTAAAAATAATGATTATACAACTACTATAACAAATTATTTATTTAGTGAAAATATTATATTTAAAGAAAATAGAAACTTTGTAATATCCTCTAATATAAATTATAATACAAATGTTTATAATAGTTCAATAAGATATAATAATCTTGATAAAATTTATGAAAAATATTATAATAATAAATGGATTCCACTTTTAGATATATCAAATCTTGATAAAACAACATATTTAGAACTACAGTCAATCAATGATTCTAAAAACATAAACAATACAATTATTTTAAATTCTAATAAAAAATCTATTTTTAAATTAAACGAGTTAAATTTGCTATTTAATTCGTATAATCATTATTTACCACAAAATAGTAGTATTAAAAAAGAGTGTTTTATAACAAATAATATAAATTGTGAATCTTTATTTATGAATAATAATCAATCTAGTGTAAGACTTATAAATAAAGATAATAAAATTTATTATAATAATAATAGTTTAATATATTTAGCGAAAACATCTATTACAACATCAAATATTTATAGTTATTATAATTTTTACATTAATTCAATAAAAAATACATATAAAAAATGTAATACAATAAATTCAATTATATCATCAAATTTATTTGTAAATAATCAAATATTTGTAGAAAATTATAAAGTTTATAATAATATTATAGTTAGTAGTATTGTTATAAATTTAAATAAAAAATGTAATACTTCATTATTAGTAAAAATTTCAGATAATACTACTGAATATTCAGCACAATTTAATATATTAGGAGAAATTAAAGATAATATTTATATTGATACAAACATACCATTATTAGCAAATCAAAATTTATATATTTCTGTAAAATCAATTAATAGTATAGAAAATTTATCAGCTAATATTTATGTGAAATGTAAAAATATTGATTCATATGGATTAATATATCCTACTAATTTATCTTTATTTATAGATAAATTAAAATCATTTAACTTAGAAGATAGAAGTTTTTATGGTAATTTTAATATATCTAATAATTTAAATTTAAATAGTAATATTAATGTAGATAAAAAAAGTTTTATTAGTGATAATTTGCATATAAATTCTAATAATAATAATTTAGTATCTATAAAAAATAATAATAACAAATCATTATTTTTTATATATCCTAATAACGCAATAGGTTTTTTTACAAATCAATATTTAAAAACTAATACTGTTATAATTGATAGTAATATTAGTATTGATAAAAATACAACAGTAAATAGATTATTAAATATAAATGAAAATACAATTATTTCTAATAATTTAAATATAGGTAATACATTATTTATTAATAATTTATCTAATTCAAATAATATAAATTTATCAAATAATTTAAATTTAAATATAACAAATAATGGAACCTTTAATAGTAATTTAAATATAATTAATAATGTTACAGTAGTTAATAATATAAATAAAAATTATATAATATTTGTTGATACAATATCAAATTACTATTCTAATATTAAATATAAAAATAATAAATTAAAATTCTTTAAAAATTCTTGGAAAAATATGATAGAATATCCTAATTATAATGATAATGATAATATATATTTAGAAGATACTAGTAATATAAACTTTAAATATAAAACAAAAAATATATTACATATTAGTAAAAATAATATTACAACAAATGGATTAATAATAGATAATAATAAAATTTTAAATATATCTCCAAATTTTTATGTATCAAATAATACTATAAATGTTGATTCTTCAAACTTTTATGTAAATAATAATAATATATTAAATGATTTAATTTTATTAGAAAAACATTATTATACTCCATATAATATAAATTTTAGTAAAAATATTAATTTAACATATAATATATCTTATAATATGCCTCGTTTATTTAAAAATTTAAAAACATATGATACAAACTTATCAAAAAATATTGAATATATAAGTTATCAATTATGTTTAGGAAATATAAATTCACATTTTCATCCTAATTGGAATAATAATTCAATTATTTATTATAAAAAATATGTAAATGGCTTAGATTTTATAGAACATTCTTTTACGATTCCTAATAATGTTCAAAGTTATAATACAAATCATAATTTTGATTTTATTACAACAGGTTGTCCTACATATAATATAAATATTGATTCAAATGATAAACTACAATATATTTATAAAAATCAAAATCAAACATTAGAGTTTTTGAGTAATAATAATAAAATTAGTATGCGTATTATTCCAATATATAATGTAAGAAATCCTACCTATATATATTATTCAGAAATCGTAAATATTTAATAAAAATTATATATATATTATATAAATATGATAAAGGTTCAAAAAATTACAGATCAAAATACTTTATATTCTAATTCATCAAGTAGTGAATCAAATTCAAATTGTAATTCAAATTTAAATACACAAGAATTATTAGATAAATATAAATCTCACACTAAAAAAGAAACTGAAAAAAACATTTTAAATCATAATACTGATAAAACACATATAGATTATAATCAAAAATTAACAAAGGCATTAAATCAAGAAATAAATAATCAAAAAAATAATAATATCAAAGAAAATAGCCAAGAATATACATGTAGTAATAAAAGTAGCAAAGAAAATACAGGTAGTAATATAAACAGTGAAGGGACTATAAGTAGTAATAAAACAACTGATGAAGATTTAAGTACTAATAAAAATAATAATTATAGAGATAAAATTAAAAATAATCAATATATTGATTTAGAATTTGATGCAAATAAAAAATATACTACTGATAATTATTTAGTTATTTCAAAATATTTAAAAAAAAATAAAAATATAATAATAGATGAATTATACAATAAAAAAATAATTAAAAAAAAAACTCTCCCATTTAGAATTTTGTTCCATATTTATGTTAATTATTTAAATAATGATTTGGAATTAATTTTTTTATAAATCATTCACAATTAGATCAATATCTAAATCATTATTTTGATTATTTACACCTAAATCATTATTTTGATTATTTACACCTAAATCATTATTTTGATTATTT
>MDTA01045990.1_pt1 | contig 11500 bp, 10 predicted proteins | sample 811151 | NCBI WGS metagenome assembly MDTA01 (sample SAMN05326648, study PRJNA326480) | marine metagenome | isolation source: seawater | place: Indian Ocean: South | collected 2010 | reverse complement strand
TTCAACTTGTAGTCAATTAGGTTATATGTTTTTTGCTGCTGGTGTTGGAGCTTATCATGTTGCAATGTTTCATTTATTTACACATGCTTTTTTTAAAGCATTATTATTTTTAGGAGCTGGTTCTATCATACACGCGTTCAAAGACGAGCAAGACATAAGAAATATGGGAGGTGTTAGAAAAAAACTACCTTACACTTACTCTTTTATGTTGATAGGAACTTTAGCATTAACAGGCTTTCCATTTCTTTCAGGATTTTATTCTAAAGATGCCATTATTGAGTTTGCATTTTTAAAAGACTCCTCTTTAGGTAATTATGCAGAAACCATTGGAATTTTAACAGCAATTCTTACTTCAATTTATTCTTGGAGATTATTTTTTAAAACATTCCATGGAACTTATAATAATAAAAAAATCCATATAAACGATACCCACGAATCACCAATTGTAATGCTTCTTCCATTAATTTTTTTGAGTATTGGAGCAGTATTTTCTGGATATTTTTTTAAAAATAGTTTTATAGGCCATCTAAGCAGTGATTTTTGGCAATCTTCAATCTTTTTTTTGAATGAAATTAAACATGAGACAATTCCTTTATGGTTTTTATTAATTACACCAATCTTAGTTACAATAACAATTCCAATCTCCTTTTATTTATACATTTTAAAACCGAAAACATTAGAAAGCATTAAAAATACAAATGCACCATTGTATAATTTTTTATTGAACAAATGGTACATCGATGAATTATATGAAAAAATATTTGTAACACCTGCAAAAAAAATTGGTTCACTATTTTGGAAAATAGGTGATGTAGGTATAATAGATAAATTTGGTCCTGATGGAATTTCAAAATTAGTGAAGATTATTTCAAGTAAGACCGGACGTCTTCAGACAGGATTTATCTATGATTACGCTTTTGTGATGCTTCTAGGTTTATCAATTTTATTAACTTATTTAATTTTGAAATAAATGAACTTTCCAATATTATCAACTTTAATTTTTTTACCTTTAATAAGTTCCTTTTTTATTTTTTTATCAAAGGACAAAACGAAAAATTACAGCGCAATTTACATTTCTATATTTAGTAGTGTTGCAACTTTTTTGCTTTCGTTATTTTTGTGGTATTCTTTAGATACAAATACTGCCGAATTTCAATTCGTTGAAGAAAAATCTTGGATAAATAATTTCATTAAATTTAAATTAGGGATAGATGGGATATCTATATTATTCATTGTATTGACTACTTTTATAACACCTATATGCATCATATCTTGCATAAATAGTATTAAATCAAGAGTAAAAGAGTTTTTAATAGCAATTTTGATCCTAGAAACTTTTATGATTGGTGTATTCTGCTCCTTAGATCTAGTAATTTTTTATTTATTTTTTGAGGCAGGATTAATACCAATGTTTTTAATTATTGGAGTATGGGGAGGACCAAAAAGAGTTTATTCTGCTTTTAAGTTTTTCTTATTTACATTACTAGGGTCAGTTTTAATGCTGGTAGCTATAATAGTGATTTATTGGCTGACTGGAACTACCGATATTACCCAGATTTATGAAATAAAAATTCCAGAGGAATATCAAAATTTACTATGGCTTGCTTTTTTAAGTTCATTTGCAGTAAAAATGCCAATGTGGCCAGTACATACATGGTTGCCTGATGCTCACGTTGAAGCCCCTACTGCAGGATCAGTGTTGCTTGCAGCAATTTTATTAAAAATGGCTGGTTACGGTTTTTTAAGATTTTCAATTCCTATGTTTCCAGTGGCTTCAGAATTCTTTACGCCATTAATTTTCATATTAAGTATTATCGCAATAATTTATACTTCATTAGTAGCCTTGATGCAGGATGATATGAAAAAATTAATTGCTTATTCATCAGTGGCTCATATGGGTTACGTGACTTTAGGAATTTTTACATTTACTAAACAAGGTATTGAGGGAAGTATATATCAAATGATTAGTCATGGGCTTATTTCAGCTGCACTTTTTTTATGTGTAGGGGTAGTTTATGACAGGTTGCATTCAAGAATGATAAGCACTTATGGTGGTCTAGTAAATTATTTACCAAAATATTCTTTTTTATTTTTAGTTTTTGCTTTAGCTGCTCTTGGATTACCAGGTACTTCAGGTTTTTTAGGTGAGTTTCTTGTTCTGACTGGGACTTTTCAAAAAAGTTATTTAGCTGCAATGTTAGCTACATTTGGTGTAGTTTTAGGCGCTGCTTATATGTTGTGGCTTACTAAAAGAGTAATTTTTGGGGTAACTAATAATAAAGAAATAAAAAATTTAAGTGACGTTAATAAATCAGAAATTTTGATGTTAGCAACTTTAGCTTTTCTTGTAATTTTTTTTGGTTTCTATCCGCTACCCTTAATGGAAACTTTTAGCGTTTCTGTAAATAGTCTAATTGATAACTATCAAATAGCTTTATCCGCATATTAAAAATGATTAATAATTTAAATATATTGCTTCCAGAAGTATTCTTATCTTTATCTATATTCATCATTTTAATGGTTGGAGTTTTTATTAAAAATAGTTTTAATATTATATTTAACCTTACTTCACTTATAATAATACTAATTATTGCGATCATTATCACAAACCCCCAAAATGAAGTAAAAATATTTTTAGATAGCTTTTCAAGAGATGGCTTTTCAAATTATTTTAAAATATTGATCCTAATATCATCTCTTTTCGTTTTGAATTCATCTAAAAATTTTATTGTTGATAATAAATTAGATAAATTTGAGTATCCAATAATAATTTTATTATCCATTCTAGGTATGTTTTTTATGGTAAGTGCAAATGACTTAATACTTTTTTATTTAGGTTTAGAGCTGCAATCTCTAGCACTTTATATTTTGGCTTCGATTGATAGAGATAATTTAAGATCTACTGAGTCAGGAATTAAATATTTTGTTTTAAGTGCATTATCCTCTGGCTTATTGCTATACGGATGTTCGTTACTTTATGGTTTTACTGGGTCAACTAATTTTGATTTTATATCAGAGCAATTGACTAAAGATAATACAGGAGCAGTGTTTGCTATGGTATTTATACTTGTAGGTCTTGCATTTAAGGTTTCCGCAGTCCCGTTTCATATGTGGACCCCAGATGTATATGAAGGAGCACCAACATCAATTACAAGTTATTTTGCTGTTGTACCAAAAGTAGCTGGATTAGCCTTACTAATAAAATTTATGTTCATCCCATTTTCAAATATTTTACTTGAATGGCAGACAATCATAATTTTTATTTCTATAGCGTCTATGATCTTAGGTGCTGTAGCTGCTATGGTTCAAAAAAATTTTAAAAGACTTTTAGCATATAGCTCAATAGGCCATATTGGTTATGCGCTTGCAGGAGTAGCAACAGGAGTAGTTTCAGGTTACCAAAGTTCAATTATTTATATTTCAATTTATGTAATAATGAACATCGGCGCTTTTTCATGTCTCTATTTATTAAAAAAAGATGGTCATTATAAAGAAAATATAGCTGATTTATCTGGAATTTCTAAAAAACATCCTGTTTTAGCTATTTCTTTTTTAATTATTTTATTCTCGTTAGCTGGAATTCCACCTTTAGGAGGATTTTTTGCAAAATTTTATGTTTTTGTCGCTGTGATAGAACAAAAAATGTATTCGCTAGCAATTATTGGATTGTTAACTACAGTCATGTCTGCGTTTTATTATCTAAAGATTATCAAAACTATTTATTTTGATGATAGCGTTGTCACTTATGATTTAACAAAAAACAGAACTGCTCAATTCTCTGTTTTTGTTAGTTGCTCAGTTCTAGTGACATTTTTTTTATACCCATCAATATTTAATAATTTAGTCATTAATTTATTTGGAAGCTGATGAAAATTAAGCTTAAAAAATTTAAAATAGTTAAAAGTACAAATGATATAGCCTTAAAACTTATAAAAAAAAATTTCACCGAGCCCACTTTAATTACTTCTGAGATGCAAACACGAGGCAGAGGCAGAGTAGGTAAAAATTGGATTTCAAAAAAAGGAAATCTATTTATAACAATATTTTTTAAGTTAGATCAGAAAAATATTAATTTTAAGCATTTTTCAGTTTTAAACGCATATTTACTTAAAAAATTGATTGAGGGTCTAATTTCAAAAAATATTAAAATAAAGTGGCCAAATGATTTACTATTTCGAAAACATAAATTTTGTGGAATTTTACAAGAGGTAGTACAATTTAATAAATTTAATTTTTTGATAATAGGTATAGGTTTAAACACTAATATTGCACCAGAAAATAAAAACTTCCAATCAACTTGTTTAAAAAATATAATAAAAAAAAAAGTAAATAACCAAAAAGTTTTAAAAAAAATACTGTTAGCATATGAAAAATTTCTATATCAGACAAAAAAAATGACATATTTAGAATTAAAAAAGAAATATAGATAAATAAGATGCACTTTATAATTGGAGATATAGGCAATACCTCAACTCGTATATGTCTTTTAAACAAAAAATCAAGAATTGTTAAATCAATTTTTTTAAATACAAAAAAAATTTTTATCAAAGGACATATTAGAAAAATTTTTAAAAAACTAATAAAAAAGGATTTAAAAAAAGAAATTTTATTTTCAAGCGTAGTTCCTCTAGCATTTAAAAAAATTAGAGATAATTTCAAAAATTCAGACTATAAATTTTTCGAGGTGAAACAATTTAATCTTAAAAAATTGATTAAATTGAATATAAAAAATGTCAATCAGCTTGGATCTGATAGAATAGTGAATTCAATTGAAGGTAAAAAATTTAAAAATTGTTTAATTATTGATTTCGGTACTGCGACTACATTTGATATTGTAAAAAATAGTAATTATGAAGGTGGTGTAATTGCACCTGGTATAAAACTATCCATGAAAAATTTAAGTCAATCTACTGCCTTACTTCCAATGTTCAATCTCAAGAATAATCAAAAGAGCTTTGGTAAAAATACAAAAGCTGCATTAAATGCAGGATTTATATGGGGTTATGAAGGTTTGATTAATAATATAATAAATAAAATAACTTTAAATAGGAGAATGAGATATAAAGTAATACTAACAGGTGGTTACGCAACTTTTTTTAAAAATATTATAAAAAAAAAAGTGACTGTTGATCAAGACATCACAATAAAAGGAATTTCAAAAGTTTATGGAAAATTTTTATGGGTAAAGAGGAACTAATTTTTTGTCCCCTGGGGGGTTCTGGAGAAATAGGCGGCAATATGAATCTATATGCTTATGGAGACGAGAGCAATCAAAAATGGATTATAGTAGACATGGGTGTGTCGTTTGCAGATGACTCTGTGCCGGGTGTTGATCTAATAATGCCTGACGCAGGCTTTATAATTGATAAAAAAGATGACTTACTTGGAATTGTTTTAACGCATGCACATGAAGATCACATTGGAGCAGTTGTTCATTTATGGCCGAAACTGAGATGTAAAATATACGCAACACCTTTTACTGCTGCACTCATACTTGAAAAGTTTAAAGAAAAAAAAGCAGATATATCATCATATTTAGAAGTGGTACCTCTTAATGCTAAAATTAAACTTGGAAAGTTTGAGATTGATTTTGTTACTTTAACCCATTCTATTTTAGAGCCAAATGGGCTGAGTATTAAAACACCTCTTGGAACAGTTTTACATACAGGAGATTGGAAAATAGATCCTAACCCTTTAATAGGAAGTCAGATTGATGAAGAAAAATTAAAGACTATCGGAAAAAGTGGTGTATCTGCAATGATATGCGATTCTACAAATATTTTCAGCCCAGGTAGAGCTGGTTCGGAGTCCGATGTTAGAGACAGTCTTTTAAGAATTATGGAGATAAAAACTAATAGAATTCTTGTTACATCTTTTGCCTCTAATGTGGCTAGAATGGAGACCATTTTCTATTGTGCAAAAAAAACAAGTAGAAATATTTGTCTTGTAGGAAGATCTATGCAAAGAATTTATAAAGCTGCAAGAAAATGTGGTTATCTTCAGGGACTAATAGAACCTCTTGAACCAAGAGATGCAAAAAAAGTTTCAAAAAATAAAATTTTATATCTTGCAACAGGTAGTCAAGGTGAACCAATGGGAGCGATGACTAGAATAATTAATAATGTTCATCCAGATGTTTTTTTAGAAGGTGGAGATTGTGTAATTTTTTCATCTAAAATTATTCCTGGTAATGAAAAAAAATTATATCATTTACAAAATTTAATTGTAAAAAATAAAATGGAAATGATTAGTGAAGAAAATGCTTTTGTGCATGTATCTGGTCACCCCAATAGAGATGATTTGAAAGATATGTATAAGTGGGTAAAACCTCAATGCGTAATACCTGTTCATGGAGAACATCGGCATATGGTTGAACACGTAAACTTCGCAAAAGAAATGCAAGTTCCAAAAAGTTTATTGATAGAAAACGGTGATATAATAAAAATTTTACCTGGGAATAAACCAGAAATTATTGATAAAGCACCTTCAGGAAAAGTCTATCTTGATGGTAATATAAATGTTGAAACGGATTCAAAATCTATAAAAGATAGAAAAAATTTGTCTATAAATGGATATTTGGAAATTACCCTTATCGTATCAAATAATGGGAATATAAAAAAACCAGTAATATCTTATAAAGGTATACCAGAAAGAGATGAGGATGATACTTTTGTTTTTGATATGGAGAATGAAATTATGAATATATGTCGTACTTTTTCAATGGATAATAAAAAGCAACAACAAAATTTAATTGAAACACTAAAACAAAATTGTAGAAGAATAGTAAGGGAAAAAACGGGAAAAAAACCTTATACAAATATTAACATTACTAGGATTTAATGGGTATAACAGGTTCTATCATTGTTTATGTGATGATTTGGTGGATCATATTTTTCTCCGTCTTACCTATTGGAATACAATCAAATAAAGAAGTTTTTAAGGAAAAAATTGAAGGTATCGATCCAGGAGCACCTAAAAATCCAAAAATTGTTAAGAAATTTTTTTTAACTACAATAATTACTTCTATAATTTTTGCAGTCATATATTATCTTGTACAATTTGATTTGTTAAATTTAAGAGAAATTTTAAAATAATGTATCTTTCAAAATTATTTATTCCAATTACTAAAGACGTTCCCACAGAAGCCAAAATTAAATCTCATCAGTTAATGATAAGGACTGGTATGATTAAGCAATCTTCAGCAGGAATTTATTCTTGGTTACCCCTTGGATTTAAAGTCATGAAAAAAATTGAGCAGATTGTTAGAGAGGAGCAAAACTTTATTGGTGCTCAAGAAATGTTAATGCCGACAATTCAATCATCTGAAATTTGGAAAGAAAGTGGCAGGTACGAAGATTATGGTGAAGAAATGTTAAGAATCAAAGATCGCCAAGGAAGAGAAATGCTTTATGGTCCAACAAATGAGGAATTAATAACAGATATATTTAGAACAAGTGTAAAATCATACAAGTCTCTTCCCCAGCTTTTATATCACATACAATGGAAATTTAGAGATGAGATACGTCCAAGATTTGGAGTAATGCGATGTAAAGAATTCTATATGAAAGACGCTTATTCTTTTGATTTATCAGATGAAGATGCAAAAAAATCTTACAATAAAATGTTTTACTCTTACTTAAAAACTTTTCAAAGATTGGGTTTAAAAGCCATTCCAATGGCTGCAGAAACTGGGCCGATAGGCGGAGATCTTTCACATGAATTTATAATCCTTGCTGAAACAGGAGAGAGTCAAATTTATGCTGATAAAAATATTTTTGAAATAAATTTAAACAGGTACAAATTTGATGATAAGTCGCTAAAAGAAATGCGAGACGATTTTTCTAAAATTTATGCTGTTACAGATGAAAAATTTAATCAAGAAGAATTCAATATGAAAGTAAAAAAAGAAAATCAAATGCAAACAAAAGGAATTGAAGTGGGACATATCTTTTATTTTAGTGATAAATATTCAAAACCAATGAATTGTTTAATAGATAATCAAGGAGGAAAAAAAACTTCTGTAAAAATGGGATCATACGGAATAGGTGTTTCAAGATTAGTAGGAGCATCTATTGAGGCTCACTACAATAATGATGTAATGAAATGGCCTAAATCTATATCCCCTTTTGATGCTGTAATTATACCAAGTATAAGCAAAAACAATAAAGAAAACTTGGAAAAAGCTGAAAAAATTTATCAAGAACTTAAAAAACAAAATATTGACGTATTGTTAGATGATGTTGATGAAAGTATGTCAAATAAATTTAAAAAACATGACTTAATAGGAGTTCCTTATCAAATTATAATTGGTTCGAAATCTGATAAAGATAAATTTGAATTTAAGGAGCTAAACTCAAATAACGAAATGTTGAGTTTAGATAAGATTAAATCAAAATTAAAGACTCAATAAATTGTTTACAAAAGCAGAAAGACTTATTTCAGTAAGAAATTTAAGACCAAAAAAAAAAGAAGGTTTCTTAAAAATCATATCAATTTTTTCTTTTTTAGGAATCATGCTAGGCGTTGCAATTTTAATTATTGTTATGTCAGTAATGAATGGATTTAAAACTGAGTTGACAAAAAAGATTTTAGGCTTGAACCCTCACATAGTAATTCAGTCCAATGGATTTGAAATTGAAGAGACATATATTTCAAAATTAAAAAGCAATTTAGAAAATATTAGTTTAAATAGATCTTTTTCAGGGGAAGGAATAGTTTTTAGTAATAATAACGCCAAAGGTGTTATCTTGAAAGGTGTCGATAAAAAAGAAAAAAAAACAAAAGATTTTTTTGAAAATTATGTTATTAAAGAAAAATTTAATAATTTTACTTCCAACAGTGCATTAATTGGCACTGAGCTTGCTTTCAATCTAGATTTGAAAGAGGGTGATACTTTCAGTATTATGTCTTCTGTGTTTGTTTCTACACCATTAGGCGCATTACCGAAGCAAGAAAATTTTATAGTAGCTGGAATATTCAATACCGGATTTCTAGAATTTGACCAAAATATTATTTTTCTAAACATTGAGGACGCACTTTCAATTTTTGACAAAGAAAACAATGACCAAAACATCGAGATATACCTAGATGACCCTTTAAAAGCTGATTTTTTTAAGAAGAAAATTGAAAATATTAATCAAAATTATTTTATTTATACTTGGTCTGATTTAAACAAGTCTCTTTTTAGTGCATTAAAAGTTGAGAGAAATGTAATGTTTGTAATTCTTTCAATGATAGTAGTTGTAGCCGCTTTTAATATTATTTCAGGATTAACTATATTGATCAAAAATAAAACAAAAGAAATAGCAATTTTAAAGACCTTAGGATTAAGCAATGAGTCAATTAAGAAATCTTTTTTTCTTACAGGATTAACTATAGGTTTTTTTGCAACAACGAGTGGAATATTTTTAGGAATTTTATTTTCAATAAACATTGAAAAAATAAGAATTTTTTTCTCCTCAGTTTTTAAATTTGAGATTTTTCCTTCTGATATTTACTTTTTAGAAAAATTGCCAAGTGAGATAAATTTAAATTCAGTTTTAATAATCTTTTTTATCTCTTTGTTAATTTCTGCAATAGCATCATATTTACCCGCTAGGCGAATATCAAAAATGAGTACATTTAGAGCTTTAAGATATGAGTAAAATTTTATTAGAGTTAACAAATTTAAAAAAAAGTTTTCAGCATGCTACAAACTCAATTACGCTTTTTAAAAACTTAAATATTAAAATTAAAGAAGGTGAATTAGTTGCACTAGTTGGTCCATCTGGCTCAGGAAAATCATCATTGCTTCATCTTTTAGCTTTACTAGATGAGCCTTCAGCTGGAAAAATTATAATAGATAAAAAAGATAGTAAAAGTCTAACTGATTTACAAAAAGATTCTTTAAGAAGAAATACAATTTCAATAATTTTTCAGGATAACAATTTATTAACAGATTTTACTGCAATTGAGAATGTCAAGATACCTCTTATAATAAGAGGTGAAGATAATGAAATTATTTCTGAAAAAGCTAATAAAATTTTAAAAAATGTAAAAATTTCAGATAGATCGGATCATTTTCCAAATGAGTTATCTGGGGGAGAGCAACAAAGAGTTGCCATAGCAAGGGCTTTAATAGCAGATACAAAATTAATTTTAGCGGATGAACCAACTGGAAATTTGGACTATAAAACTTCAAGAGAAATATTTTCTCTTTTTGTAAAATTAAAAAAACTTAACAAAACAATTATTTTTGCAACCCATAATAGAGAACTTGCTAACAGGGCTGATTACAAGTTGTTTATTTCTGATGGTGATATAAAACGGGTGAATGCTCGTTAAATCCAAACATTTTAACAATTTTAAAATTCATACTCAGTATTCCATTTGTGAAGGTGCGATAAAAATTGATGAATTAGCAGAATACTGCAAAGTGAACAAGATAAAGTCTTTGGGTTTAGCTGATAGCTTTAACTTATGTGGTGCATTAGAATTTTCAGAAAAACTGTCAAAAGTCGGGACCCAACCAATAATTGGAACCCAGATTAATATTAAACATTCCAACATTTCAGGAAAAATCACACTTTATGCAAAAACTGAAAATGGTTACAAAAATCTAACAAAATTATCTTCACAAAGTTTTTTAAACAGAAAGGAAACTGACGAACCTGGGTGTGAAATAAAAGACATTTTAGAAAATAATAGTGATCTAATACTCTTGACTGGTAATTACAAAGATTTTTTTGGAAAATTATTTCAAACAAATAAAATTAAAGATTTTAATGAGATTATTAGTTTATTAAAAAAAAAAATTTACAAATAGGATATATTTTGAAATTCAAAGGCATAATGAAAATAATGAAAAAAATTACGAAAATTTTATTCTTAATCAATCATATCTTTTTAAAATACCCTTAATCGCCTCACAAGAAGTTTTTTATTTAAATGAGGAAATGTACGAAGCTCATGATGTACTAAGATGTATTGGTGAAAAAAACTTTGTGGATGACAAAAATAGATTAAGATTAAGTAATCAGCATTTTTTAAAAAAAGACAAAGATTTATCTGAGCTTTATTCGGATATACCCGAAGCCCTTGAAAATAATTATAATTTTCATTTGAGATTTAATTTTAAACCAAGAAAATCAAAACCGATTTTGCCGTCAATAGCAAGCTTATACAACAATTCTCCTGAAGATGAATTGATTATACAAGCTAAAAATGGATTAAGAAATCGATTAAAAAATTTTATACTAAAAAAAAATTTAAATAAAACAGAAGCCCAAATTCATCAAACTTATAACGATAGACTTAATCATGAAATAGATATTATTAATTCAATGGATTACGCAAGTTATTTTTTAATTGTTTCAGATTATATTAAATGGGCTAAAAAAAATTCAATACCTGTTGGTCCAGGAAGAGGTTCCGGAGCAGGCTCACTTGTTGCTTACTCTTTAGATATAACTGATTTAGATCCTATAGAATTTGATTTAATTTTTGAGAGATTTTTAAATCC
>MDTA01019743.1_pt1 | contig 11500 bp, 19 predicted proteins | sample 811151 | NCBI WGS metagenome assembly MDTA01 (sample SAMN05326648, study PRJNA326480) | marine metagenome | isolation source: seawater | place: Indian Ocean: South | collected 2010 | reverse complement strand
TAATCCAAAACTTTTATTCATTATATATATATATACGGATATTAAAAAAAAAAAAGGGGTGTAAACACCCCTTTTTTGCAGTTAATGGAAAGCAAGCTTGCATTTATATAAACGACAATTTAATGCAAATATTTAAATTTAATTAATAATGTTATAAAATTGGTTCAAAATACCTTCAAATTCTGGTTTTTCTAAATCTTTTTTTTTTGTTTTTATAATTGATTTATTCATTACTTTTGAGCCTAAATAAGAAAGTTGGATTGTAAAACCTTTAACAAAATTATTACCATTTCCACCAGATGAACTACAAACAAGAGAATGTTTATCTTTAAAACCATCTCTCCAATCTTCGGTCGCTCTGCTTATCCAAGCAATTACATTTGTTAGAATTGGGGATATACCCCCATTATATTCGGGACTGCACCAAATCAACGCATCAGATGAAACTAAAAAATCCTTAACCTTTGTTATATCATCTGGGAAAAGTGATTTATTTTTAAAATCTTCTTCTAATTCGGGTCTATATAGAGGTAAATTAAACTGCTCTAATGATATAATTGAGCAATTAATATCTTTTTTACTATCAAAAAATTTCTTAATGTCTTTTGATAATTCAAAATTTGAGTTTTTTGTAGAAGAAATTATTAGAAGGTTTTTCATTTTTTAAAATATAAATTTAGTTTATATCCAATGCAAACTTTTTTAGAATTTTAATCTCTATTTTTTTCATTACACTTTGACTTGTTGCCTCAAGAATTATTTTAGGAGCACATCCCTCTATGTATGCTTCTATCCACCTATCTACACAAACACACCATTTATCACCGGGTTTAAGACCTGGAAATGAATATTCTTCTCTTGGTGTAATTAAGTCGTTTCCTTTATTTTTGGAAAACTCAAGAAATTTTTGATCAATTGTAACACAAATGTTATGTAAGCCTTTATCTTGCTCACTTGTTTTACAACAACCGTCTCTGAAAAACCCTGTTAATGGGTTTAGTGAACAAGGAATCAAATCTTTACCAAATACATTTAGTTGTTTTTTCATATTTAATTTTTAAAAATAAGTTTTTTGTGTAATCCAATTTTTTTTATTAAAAAGAAGTCACTTTTTTCTATAAATCCATTTTTTTTGTAGAAATCTACAGCCTTTTTTCGGGAATTACACCAAAAAATTACTTTTTTTGATTTAATTACCTCATCTTTAGCATATTTAATTAACATTGAACCATATCCTCTGTTTAAAAATTTCTTTTTTGTAAACATTCCCCTTATCTGAAAGGACGAGGTATCAGATTCGTCTAATTTTTTTTTTATAAGAGTTAGTCCTGAAATTAAAGTTTTGTTTAGATAAAGACCTAAATGAATAGTGGATCTAACTCTATCCTCATTATATTTTGAGTAACTTTCTGGAAGACCCTTATATAATTCATTTTTTCTTTCATATTGTATTTCTTTATATGATATTTTTTTTATAAAAGGAATATTCTCATCATCAAGTGGTTTAAATCCATATGACCCTAAAGGATGACAACTTAAAACTCTTTTAGAACTTAGAAAAATACCTTTTAGAAAACCATATTTTTTAAAAGCCTCAATAGAATAAGACGAACATGTTGGATAAAAACGACAATTTATTCCTATTAAAGGCGAAACAAATAGTTGATAAAATCTAATAAAAAGAATTATTAATGAAGAAAATATGCTATTAATCATTGATTGACCATTTAGCACCTTTACTGGTATCATCTATCAAGACATTCATTTTTTTTAATTTATCTCTGATTTCGTCGGCTTTTTTAAAGTTTTTATTCTGTCTAGCAACTTCCCTATCTTCAATCATTTTTTCAATTTCTATTTTTTTATTCTCATCAAATTTATTATCAGATTCTTTTTCTTCTTTTAGATTCAATCCCAAAATATCAATTGCTTTTTTTATTAATTGTATTGCTAAATTTTCAGGCAGATTCTTTTTTTTTAATTTATCAAACCATCCATTTATTACGGCTAAAGCCTTTGGCGTATTTAAATCATCGTACAGTGCATTGAGAAAATCTTTCATATTTTTATCTTGTATAATATTAGCCTTATCTTCTGTTAATTCATATTCACTAAGGATTTTATGAAATCTAATTAAAGTTTTTTTTGATTGCTCTAAAATCTTTTCAGACCAATCCATCGGTTGTCGATAATGTGAAGAAAGTAAACTAAGTCTAATTACATTTCCTGAATATTTTTTAAGAATATCATTTACTAACTTAATATTTCCTAGGGATTTAGACATTTTTTCTCCACTAACCGTAACAAATCCGTTGTGGAACCAATACTTTGAAAAATTTTCCGGCTTACAATCACCTCCTATTAATGAGCATGATTGTGCTATTTCGTTTTCATGATGTGGAAATGTCAAATCTATCCCACCACAATGAATGTCAAAAGGTGTACCCAAGCATTTAGCTGACATTGCACTACATTCTATATGCCAACCTGGCCTACCGTCTCCCCATGGTGAGTTCCAACTAGGTTCATCATTTTTACTTGGTTTCCATAAAATAAAATCCTCAGGATTTTTTTTATAACTAGCAACCTCAACTCTACTTCCTGCAATTTGTTCTTCTTTAGTTCTTCGTGATAACTTTCCATAATGTTTATATTTTTTAACATTAAAAAGAACGTGTTTGTCTACTACATATGCAAACTCTTTTCTAACAAGAGATTTAATCATTTCTATCATTTCTTTTATATGATCGGTTGCTTTAGGTTGAACATCAGGTTTTTTTACACCTATGTTTTTCATGTCCTCATTGTAAATTTTATAAAATTTCTCTGTAATATCTTGAATTTTTTTTCCACTAACTCTCGAAGCTTCAATTATTTTGTCATCTATATCTGTAATGTTAGAAACAAACTTTACATTTTCGTATATGGTTTTTAAGACTCTAACTAACAAGTCAGTAACAACCGACATTCTAGCATTACCTATATGTGCATAACTATATACGGTAGGGCCACATGCATATATTCTGATATCATCAGAATTAATTGGTTCAAATTTTTTTTTCTCCCTAGAGAAGCTGTCATAAATATGAAATGTCATTTTTATTATTTTGATTCTTTGATTTTAAAAAGATTTTCTCGAAATTCCTTATCGATTCTAAAGAAAAAGCCATTTTCTTCATGGATTGATGAACCAGTGCCATGGAACTCTAAAATATGTTTTTTAAACTTATTGAAATCATTAATGCAATAATTCCTATTATTTAAATCTTTGAGTACAACTTTTTTATTCATTTTTTTTAAAAATGTATCTAAATCTTGAGCTTTTCCCATCTTTATTAGTATTATTCTCACCCATATCAATTATAGTGACTAGTTCAAAACCTTCCTCACCAAAATTTTCATTTAATTTTTTTTCAACTTCATCGTATGAATGATGTTCAATATTCACATAATCAAAAACTTTATATTTAATTTTGTAACTCATTGTTTATAACTTTACCTAATTTTTAGTTTAGTGAAACAAAAATAATTATATTCATTCTTTAATTTTTATTTCACATTTTCCAAAAATGGAATGTAATGTTTCTCTTTTTTTTTGATTTTTTTTTTCTGCAACATTAAATTCAAATGTTGATGATAATGAAAAATTTCCAAGATAATCTAAGCTAAATAAATCTTTTTTATTTTTTTGTTCAATACATTCATATGAATTTTCATTTATTTTATTTAATTTTAGATTAAATCTCCAGGAGCAATGAAAGACTTGAGGATAACCATTAAATTTCATGACAATAATTTCTGAAAAATGAACGTTTTTTAATTTTGATGGTTTAGATTTTAATTTATTTAAATTAATCTGATATTGAACTATTTCTTCTCTGGTTCTAGACAGTCGAATTGAGAAATCTTTTAAACCTAAAGAGTTTATTATTTGCTCGTGATCTTTTCCAATAAAGTCAAGGCCACTTTGCTTTTTTGTCTTGCATTTCATGATCTGAGACCCTGATAATGGGTCAATTAAAACTAAATAAACTAAAACTGTAAAAAAAATAATTCTCACTTAAAATTCTTTTAATTATGTGTTTAATTTTTTTTACTTAAGTATACAATAATCATTCAATGAATAAGAGAATATTATTTTTTTTAATTTTTACGATTACCTTTCCCTCTTTAGGTTTTAGTGCGTGGTTCAAGCTTTTTTCAACACAATCGGCTGACTTATATTTGGATACAAATTCTATAAAAAGAGAAAAAAATAGTATCTTTTTTTCTCAACTGGTTAACTATAAATCAAAACAACCTAACGGAATGTTTTCCCTTATAACACTATCTGAAGTTGATTGTAGAAATTTAAGTATAAGAGATATTGGGTATTTTACATACAAGAAAAAAATGGGAAAAGGGAACAATTTCTATAATGGCAAACCAAAAAAAAATTGGAAACTTACAAAAAAAGGTACAAGTGTATATTTTCTAAACAATATACTCTGTGATAGAGTTTTAAAATAATCACTGAACATATTTTTCGTAGATGAAGGTTCCATTCTCATAAACTTTCACACGTTCTTTATTTCCATTTTTATCAAAGTAAACCCAATTTGTTATTGGTTTACCATTACCATAAGTTACCTCAGACTCGACAGATCCATCTGGATAATACATTCTAAACATGCCGTCTTCCGTAATACCATTTATATACCTTAGGTTCCAATAAACAGATCCATCTTCATGATATTCTGACCAAATCCCGTGCTGTTTTCCATCTTTAAATTCTCCCTTAAGAAGAATTTTTCCATTAGGATGATAACTAACATACTCTCCATGTTGTTTTCCATCTTTAAAATTATCGATTAATGAAACTTGTCCATCAGGATAAAAGTTTTTTAAAATACCTGTAAATGGTTTATTTGTTTTTTTTTTGAAAAAAGTATTACCCCTTCTTTCAAGTTCAGACCAAGATTTTAAGATTTCAGCTGACTTTATTGGCGAAAAACTTAGCATTAAAATAATCAATAAAATTCTATTCATTAAATTAAATTAATTTTAATAAAATAAATAACAAGTTTTTTTTATTTTTAAAAACTCTAAATATTAAAATGAACCTTTCCTTTTTTTTGGGGGCTGAAAAAATAGGTCCATCCATAGATAGAAATTAGCTCATACTTATTTTTAATAAAATACTTATAAATTTTATTTTCTAACGGAGGACAAAATTTATCATGAATTTCTATTGAAACCAGTTCAGGTTTAAATTTTAAAATTCTAAAACCACTCAAGACTTCGTTTTCACTTCCTTCAACATCAATATTTAAATAATTTATTTTTTTAACATTATTATATTTCAAAATGCTATCTAATTTTTTTTGAGGAATTTTATTTACAATTGGTTTTTTGTTAACACTCTTTTCCGTATATTTACTAAATTTTTTATTAACAGTGTTCATTGAACAATTTTCATAAAAAATATATGAATCAACAAGTTTTTCCTCTTTTCCAATTGAAAAATTTAAATTTATATCTCTTTTTCTATGAATTTTATTAAGTTCAATTGATCTTTTTGAAATATCAACTTTTATTCCATTCCACCCTTTTTTATAAAGCAAATATGTTAGAGAACCGTTTTTAGGAAGATTGCAACCTACATCAACATAAAACCCTTCTTTTAAACCTGCAAAGAAATAATTAACAAAAAGGTCTTCTCCAAAATTTTCAGAGAATGACTTATTAATTTTAGGAAAATAATTCCTTATAACATCATACAAAAAACTTGATTTAATAGACTTTCTTATTTTTTTAAAAAAACTCATAAAAAAAATTTACATTATTGATAATCTAAGTGCTATTCATCAGATTATTTTTTATTTAGTTGATTTATCAGATCAGAGTGTCTTTCTATTTTTTTTTTATAACTTGAATAAATTCCATAAAAAATTATGGATATCAGAATTACTAACGGCAAAAACTTTTTCATAACCTATTTTTTTTTACAAAATCCTATGACTTCTGTTGAAAAAAAAATTTCCCCTTCATCATTAAAATAGTTTTTAGGAAAACTCATTTGACCTGTTTTTTCATTAAATGTAACTTGATAGAACAATTCTACTTTTTTTTTTGAGGAGTATAATATCTCCTGTAAAAAAAAGTATAAACAGCATTTTCCATTAAAAAATTTATTTCTATTCTATCTAAATTATCTATTTCATTTTCTAACCATTTATTTTTTGGTAGGTCATTTAACCATTTGCTTTCTAAATCTAGAAATAACTCTAGTTGACTATTTTCATAATTTTTTTTTCTTGCTGGTTCTTTATTTTCTAATTCAGAGTAAATGTCACAATCAAAAGAAACTTTTGATAAAACTATATTACTAAAATTTAAAAAAAAAAAAAAATCATAAATAACTTCATTATAGAACTTTTATTTTTATCTTTTACAAGTGTCACAGAATATTCTTTTTTGTTTTAGACTTTTTTAGGTTTTCAATTCTATCTTTTAATAAAAACAGTGGGTCGTATTTTGTTAAAGAACACTTTTTATTTGCAAATCTGAGAGTTCGTCTATTTATTAAAAAATCAATTTCTTTCCCATTATAGATTTTTATATTTCTCTCATCAGATTTATATGATCTTTTATATTCATAAAGTTCAAATATAAACTTATCTAAGGAATATAAAATTACACTTTTATTTGGAAGAAACTTTATACCCCAATCCTCAATACTATTAGAATTGGCAAAACAAATTAAATTTTTTCCTTCTAAATTATGATCATAGGGTTCATTGGCTTGAGGAAATAAAGGGCAGGAAAAAATAGATAGTATCAATAATAAATAAAAAACAAACATATAAAATTAATATACTTAATTAAACAAAAATTTATATGTGAAATTTAAATAATTTACATCTTAAAATATTATGCACGCTTTTCATTTTCTTTTTCTAATGGTTCATTTTTTTCCCATTTAAACTCATCAATATTTTTTTGCATTTCGTTAAAAAAATTCTGTATTTCAGAAAATATATCAAAAAAAAAGCTGAAAAAACTTAAGATTGGGATAAGCAAACTCACTAAAAAAAATAAAAAAACTAAAAAAAAAAGTAGTACAATTAATCTTAAAAAGTTTTTACTTAACCAACCTAAAATCCAACCAAACTGAAACATTTTTTAAAAATATTAGACTTATATTTTATTTACAATGATCCATTCAAAATATATTTTAGGATTCTGACAACCTGACTCTGGTTCTTAGCAACTGCTGAGGCAGATGCATCAACCTCTTTCAAGGCATGTTGATCTGCATCATTATGAATGACAATAATCGATTTATTCAAGGCTGAGGCATAACCTGCATCAAAAGCCGCATTCCATTGCTTATATTTATCTCCAAATTTAACTATAACTACATCAGAATCTTTTATAGATTTTTTTGTTCTAATTGAGTTTATTTTTGCCCCTTTGTTATCTTTCCAAAAGTTTGTTTCTTCATTACCAAGTATTTCTACGCCACAGTTATCAGAATTTTCATGATTTGTGGTTGGTGAAGAAAATTCAATATCTAATTTTTCTTTGTTACAAAGATCAATAATCTCATCCCTCCAGTTAGTATGAATCTCCCCAGACAAATATACGTTAAGCATTAAAATTCTCCTCTTTTTAGTTTGATTTTCAAATAATAATATTAATTTTAAATTTAAACACTTTATTTTAAAGAAAATATTAACATATTTTAATAATGCTATTAACAAGATTTAACAATATTAGTTTATTTGCAGTAACTGTTTCTTTTTTTTTAATTGCACTCTCAAAAACTTTATTTTCTGAAAGTGTTAAAGATTTGGAAAGATTAAAATTGGAAAATATCGAAAAACTATGTCTAAATTCATTAGAGTGGTACGATCGTCATCCCGGATATAAAGGGGAATTCAGACGTGTTTTGGAGTATTGTAAAAATTACGCTAAAGACGTAAGTCCAGAAGGATTTATTGTTAACCCAATTTTATCTGATTTTGGGGTAATGAGCGGTGTAAATACCAGACCAAGGGATCATATACATCAAGGAATTGATATTATTGGTTCAAAAAATGAGCCGATCATTGCTGTTGCTGATGGAAGGGTTTTAGAAACTACAATTGAAGATTGTTGGGGATCAACGGTTATAATAGATCATGGCGAATCTTTAGAAGGTAAAAAATTGATTGTCGTATATGCCCATGTGGGTAAATTTAATGTAAAAGAAAATGATTATGTTAAGAGAGGCCAAGTTATAGCCAAGTTACCTGAAAAAGTTGAATTTATGTGTATGGCTAGAGTTAGGCATCTTCATCTCCAGATTGGACAAAAATATTGTCATAAAGAAGAAAAAGACAACTGGGGGTGTAAATATTTTATCAAAGATTTTTATAACTCTTTAAACCCACATACATTATGGGCTGACGGGGCTAATAAAGTTTCATGTTTCAATGAAAACAGAAAATACATAAACGGGACCTTAACATATCCTTTTAAATGCAAAAAAATAAACAAAAATTTAAGTAATTAATTTTTTAAAATTAAACCCTTCCCTTTTTAATAACTTAAGTTTTTTTGGTAAGCCGCTTTTTCCTCTGTACTCACTAGGTTCTCTATTTGACTTAATCACCCTATGACACAAAGTTACAATTGGTAAAGGTTTTTTACACATAAATTTACAAATGGACTTGAGGAGTTAGGAGAACCGATTAGAATAGCTATTTCTTTATATGATTTAACTGTTCCTTATAGAATTTTCATGATTTCTTTCCATACTTTTGTTTAAAAACTGTACCTGCTAACTTAAATATTTAATAAATTAAGAAACTTAAAAAAAACTATTTATCAAATTTTTTCTCAATTTCGTGAACGTCATCATCAATATCTTCTAATATGCTTTTTATAATGAGCAATTCCTCTCTTAAATTATCATTTTTAGAGTTTAAATTTGAAATTGAAACTAATATTAATATGATTATTATCAAAATTCCCATAAGCCCAATATTTACTTTCGTCATTTTATTTCCTTTTTAAATTAATTATTGTTAATAGATTTACATTTTCCAGAGTATGTAATGTTAACTCTTGGAAGGTCAACACTTTCTTTGATCTTATAATTATTTTTACCTAACTTAATAAATTTATAATTGTAGCCCTCCGAGTTATAAAATTTCACAATATAATTTGAATTTATTTCTTCATATCTATTTCTATCTAACTGATCAGGAAATATTTTTTGATATTCAAGATAAGGTTTTTCAGAAAGAATTTTTTTTTTTGCACAAAAAAAGTATTTTTTCTCTTTATCATACTTTATAACTTCTTTTGTCATTTTATTAAAATTAATATAATTTCCTAAACACAATAAAACTTTTTCATTTTCACATTTATGAAAAACAACCTCTCTACAATTACCTTGTTTCTTTATAGATTGAACTTTACCAAAATTAGGATTACGGTTTATAAATTCATCAGAAATTTTACCACTTTCTCTTTCATATTTTGTAGTAAAATAGTTTGTTTTCTTTCCTCCAGATAAGTCTGAAAATTTTAAAAAAGTATCTTTTGTGAATTCAAATCTATCGTATCTATTAAATTCATTATTTGTATCGCTCAAAGAACCATAACTTCTTGGGTCTCCAAAAAATTCAAAATCCGTATTAATATAGAAAAATTCCTTTTCCAAAATTTTTTCATCTTTTATTTTTTTTTTATTTTTATCAAAAAAAATTTTCTCATTCCATATACATGAAATTGTTAACTCAAGTGACCTTAAATCTGAATAAGTAAAAATAAATAAAAGAATTATAAAAATTTTTTTCATACAAAAATCCATAAATATCCAAATATGAGAATATCTATTATGATAACTTTTTTAAAATCACTCATAAAAGTTTAAACCTAAAATTATAAAATAGTTTGGTAATTAACTTTAATTAATTGTTATCATTATTTTTTTTTTCTAAAAATTGTAAATACAAATTCATCCATTCTTTATGAGTTAAACCATTCAATTTTACATTACCTTCTTCTTCAGATTCCCAATCCTCTAATATGAAATCAGTGAAATCCATATTAATTTTTGAAAGATAATCACAAAATTTATCCAATCCAATTTTTTTTTCCATAGTTTTTTTTTAAAATTTTTTTTCTAAAAATTATGACTCTTAAAACGAATCTATTCAACAGTAATATTGTTTTTTTAATTGATATTTGTTACATTTATAGATTATAATTTTAAAAGAAAGAGTAGTATTATGATGACTGAACAAATGGATATCAAAGGGACTTGTTGTAAGCAAACCTGTTGTGCAGATGGTTGTTGCAGTGACGGTTGCAAAACTGGAGAGTGCAGTAGCACTTGTTGCAGTGACAGATGTTGCAGCGATTCAGATAATTGTTGCTGACATTAATAAACTTATATTTTAACAGTACACAACAAGAACCTTCATAATAATTTAAAATGGATTGAAATATCCCACCTTCAAGATTACTCCACAGTAACCGAGTGTTTTCCCTTTGTGGGATGATTTAATAGTTTTTTAATCAATCTTATTTAAAATATTCGTTATACAGACTTTTAATTTTTGATTCATACTCACTCAATCCACCCAGGTCCCCAAAAATATTAATATATTCTTTATTTCTTAAAGTTACGTAAGTCTTACATCTTTTTAAATGAAATTCTAAAAAAGTAATTTTATTTTTTATGTAATCTTCTTTACTTTTTTTCATTAATTCATATTCAACTTTATTTAAATCATTGTCCAAAATTGAGAACCATTCTTTCTCAAAATAGGTTTCTAGTCTGAATGTATTACTAACCTCCCAAACAATATCTCTTACCAACAGAAAACTTTTCGGGTTGAAAAGTGATTTAAAAAAACTTGGACTTACTTGTTTCACTTCAAACCTTGGATGAGTTTGGGAACAATCTGTCAAATCTAAGAATATTCCTTCGTAGTAGAATCTTTGTATCTCATAATCCATTAATTCAGGATCCAAAGAATTCATTTTTTTACAGAGTTGTCTTAATATTTCATAATCTTGTGAATTTACATAACCTCTTATAATTGACATATTTTAATACTAAACAATTCTGTCATTAAAAAACACTTTTTTTATCTAGACCATGGAAAAATTGAAAATCTTCCAAAAAGAATATATTTAAGGAGAGAAAGTATTCCCAATAGAATGAATCCACCAATTACAAATTCATTTTCATGAGAGAACAGACCTCCAAATATCCACATCATACTAAATAAAAAAATAAAATAATCTATTACAACAAATAATCTTTTAAGTATTTGTATCACTTTGAATTACTCAACACTATAAGTGTAATAATGACTTCCTAGAGTACGATAAAAACCACATCTATATTCTTCTTTTAATAATTCGTCTGTTCTTCTATTCCCCTCTTCTATCGTGATGTAATCATTAAGGACAAGGAAATCTATTTCTTCATATTTTCTCTCAAATATTCTTGATC
>MDTA01192962.1_pt1 | contig 11501 bp, 12 predicted proteins | sample 811151 | NCBI WGS metagenome assembly MDTA01 (sample SAMN05326648, study PRJNA326480) | marine metagenome | isolation source: seawater | place: Indian Ocean: South | collected 2010 | reverse complement strand
GAGGTAAAAAAAAATTTTCCATTGAAAAAAGTAGAAATTTTTTCTAGTGATACAATGAATAAAAAAAGCTCAAAAGAAAAATTAGAAAAAATTATTAATAATGAAATTGATATTTTAGTTGGAACACAATTAATTTCTAAAGGTTTTCATTTTCCAAATTTGAATTGTATTGTTGTTGTAGATATTGATTTATTATCTCAAGGTCATGATTTAAGGAGTGCAGAAAAAAATTTACAATTATACCATCAACTTTCTGGTAGAGCAGGAAGAACAGGTCAACCTTCAACTGTTTATTTTCAAACTTACAATTCTAATACAAAATTAATTTCTGATATTACAAATAAAAACCCTGAAATTTTTTTAGATAAAGAAATAGAAATAAGAAAAAAAAATAATTTACCTCCTTTTCAAAGATTTATTTCTTTAATATTAACTGGTGAAAATGAAAATAAATTAGAAAAAGAGGCAACAAAATTTAAAACTATTTTAGAAAATAAAATTAATGGTAAAATTTTAGGTCCAGTAAGTGCACCTATATTTCGAATAAAGAAAAAATATCGTGTGAGATTGCTTATAAGAGGCCCTAAAACTTTAAAATTGCAGAACTCTTTAGCATCCATAATTCAAAAATATAAATTTTTGTCAGGAATAAAACTTTCAGTTGATGTTGATCCAATAAGCTTCAATTAAAGCCCAAAAAAAACAGTATTTAGTCAATGTGTTACTTGAAGACTATTAGGTCATATGCTAATTAAAGCGTGAATTTAAAATTAATCACTTACACTTTAGAGGTAATAAGTTGAGTAAAAACAAGGGATTTTCTGATACTTCAGCTAATAGATATTCTTTAGCTTTATATGAGTTAGCTAGTGAATCAAATTTACTTACTCAAGTTGAAGAAAATTCAAATTCATTTTTGGATTTAATCGATAATAGTGAAGATTTTAAAAATCTAATCAAAGATCCAACCTTAGATCGCAGTGTTTTAATAAAAGTTATTAATTCATTATATGAAAATTTTAAATTGCAAAGTCTTTTTAAAAATTTTTTGAGTTTCTTAATCACAAAAAGAAGATTTTTTTATTTAGAACAAATTCTAAAAAGTTTTAATGCAATTTGTTCAGAAAAAAGGGGTGAATTAAAAGCTGAGATTAAATCAGCAAAAGAATTGACACAGGATGAAATAAAAAAAATTACAGAGGATTTATCAAATAATTTTAAATCTAAGATTAAATTGAATTATAATCATGATCAAAGTTTAATTGGAGGATTAGTAGTGCAAGTTGGAAGTACGATGATCGATACTTCTATTAAAAAAAAATTACAACAAATAGAAACTAGAATGATAGAGGCATAATATGGAAATCAATCCTTCAGAAGTCACAAAAATTTTAAAAGAACAAATTAAAAATTTCGGAGAAAAAGTTGAAATTTCTGAAGTTGGACAAGTTTTATCAGTAGGAGATGGAATAGCAAGAATTTACGGTTTAGATAATGTTCAAGCTGGAGAAATGGTTGAATTTTCTGATGGTTCTAAAGGTATGGCTTTAAATTTAGAAAGTGAAAATGTTGGAGTTGTAATTTTTGGTGATGATAGAAATATAAAAGAAGGAGATGTTGTTAAAAGAACTGGAAGCATTGTTGATACACCAGTCGGAAAAGAATTATTAGGAAGAGTTGTAGATGGTCTAGGAAATCCTATTGACGGCAAAGGAGTATTGGACAAAGGTGTTAAAAAAAGCAGAGTAGAGGTAAAAGCTCCTGGAATTATTCCAAGACAATCTGTTAGTGAACCAATGCAAACAGGTTTAAAATCTATTGATAGCCTTGTTCCAATAGGTAGAGGACAAAGAGAATTAATTATTGGTGATAGACAAACTGGAAAAACAGCAGTTGCAATTGATGCGATAATCAACCAAAAAAAGATTAATGAGTCTGGTGATGAAAAGCAAAAGCTTTATTGTATTTATGTTGCTGTAGGACAAAAAAGGTCTACTGTAAGACAAATCCAAAAAACCTTAGAAGAAGCTGGAGCAATGGAATATACAACTATTGTTGCAGCTACTGCATCTGACTCCGCACCGTTACAATTTTTAGCTCCTTATACAGGTTGTGCCATGGGCGAATATTTTAGAGACAACGGAATGCATGCATTAATAATTTATGATGATTTATCAAAACAAGCTGTAGCATATAGACAGATGTCATTAATTCTTAGAAGACCTCCAGGCAGAGAAGCCTATCCAGGTGATGTTTTTTATCTTCATAGTAGATTACTTGAGAGAGCAGCTAAATTAAGTGATGAACATGGTGGTGGATCTTTAACAGCACTTCCAATTATTGAGACTCAAGGTGGTGACGTTTCAGCATATATTCCTACAAACGTAATTTCAATAACAGATGGACAAATATTTTTAGAAACAGAACTATTTAACCAAGGTATCAGACCAGCAATTAACGTTGGATTGTCTGTTTCAAGAGTTGGTTCAGCTGCTCAAACTAAAGCAATGAAAAAAGTGTCTGGATCAATGAAGCTTGAATTGGCACAATATAGAGAAATGGCAGCTTTTGCACAATTTGGATCTGATTTAGATGCATCAACGCAGCAGCTTTTGAATAGAGGATCTAAATTAACAGAGCTCCTTAAACAGAAGCAGTACACTCCAATGACAGTTGCTGAACAAGTGATTTCAGTATTTTGTGGAGTAAAAGGTTATCTTGATGATATCAATCTTAAAGATGTCGAAGATTTTGAAAATAAAATTATTGAAAGATGTAAATCAGATAAGCCTGAGATAATTCAGTCAATTATTAATTCTGGTAAACTTGAGGAAGAAATAGAAAAAAATTTAATTGATGTAATTTCTAATTTAAAGAAAAACTTTAAATCATAAAAAAAATATGGCTAGTTTAGACGATTTAAAAAAAAGAATAACAAGTGTAAAATCTACACAAAAAATTACAAAAGCTATGAAAATGGTTGCAGCAGCTAAACTTAAAAGAGCACAAGATAACGCAGAAAAAGGGAGACCTTATTCTGATAAGATGAATAATATTATTTTAAATTTATCTAGTGGACTCTCTGATAAAGATAATGCTCCTCGACTATTATCTGGTACAGGAAAAGAGCAAATTCATCTTTGTGTTGTTATAACTTCAGATAGAGGATTATGTGGTGGTTTTAATGCAAATATAATTAAAAAAGCAAAAAGTTATTTTGTTAAAATTATTCAAGAGGGTAAAGAGTTAAAGATTATTACTGTAGGCACTAAAGGAAATGATCAATTAAAAAGAATATATGGAGATAAAATAATTGAGAATATTTCATTTAAGAATTCAAAAAATGCAAATTATTTCGATGCAGAAAAAGTTGGAAAAATGATTATCTCAAAATTTGATAAAGAAGAATTTGATATTTGTACAATTTTTTATAATCAATTTAAAAATGTGATAACTCAAATACCTCAAGCTCAACAAATTATTCCTTTAAATACAAATAACAATGAAGATGATAAACTAGGCAATAGTTATGAATTTGAACCTGATGAAGATGAAATTTTAACTAATTTATTGCCTAAAAATATTTCAACACAAATATTTAGGGCAATGTTAGAGAATTCAGCTAGTGAACAAGGTGCAAGAATGAGTGCAATGGATAATGCAACCCGAAACGCAGGTGAAATGGTTGACAAGCTTACTATTGAGTATAATAGAAGCCGTCAGGCGGCAATTACAAAAGAATTAATAGAAATTATATCAGGAGCAGAGAGTTTATAATTATGAGCAAGGGAATTATTACACAAGTTATAGGAGCAGTAGTAGATGTTAAGTTCGAAGGAGAACTTCCAGAAATTTTAACAGCGTTGGAGTGTAAAAATGGTGACAATAGATTAGTTCTAGAAGTTGCACAACATTTAGGTGAGTCTACAGCAAGAACTATTGCAATGGATGCTACAGAAGGTTTAAAAAGAGGTGATGAAGTAATAAATACTAAAGCACCTATAAAAGTTCCGGTCGGACCAGAAACTTTAGGAAGAATTATTAATGTTGTTGGAGAACCAATTGATGAAAGAGGTGATGTAAAGACTAAAGAAAGTTGGCCTATCCATCGACCTGCACCTGAATTTAATGATCAATCAACTGAAACAGAAATTTTGGTTACAGGTATAAAAGTAATAGATTTGTTGGCTCCATATGCAAAAGGTGGAAAAATTGGATTATTCGGAGGCGCAGGAGTTGGAAAGACAGTTTTAATTATGGAATTGATTAACAATGTTGCAAAGGCCCATGGAGGATTTTCTGTTTTTGCTGGTGTTGGGGAAAGAACTAGAGAAGGAAATGATCTTTATCATGAAATGATAGAGTCTGGAGTAATTAAAAAAGAAGGTTCTGGATCAAAAGCTGCATTAGTTTATGGTCAGATGAACGAACCTCCAGGAGCAAGAGCTAGAGTTGCACTTACTGGACTTACAGTTGCAGAATATTTTAGAGATCAAGAAGGTCAAGATGTACTTTTCTTTGTTGATAATATTTTTAGGTTTACTCAAGCTGGATCAGAAGTGTCGGCACTTTTAGGTAGAATTCCTTCTGCTGTTGGTTATCAACCAACTCTTGCTACAGATATGGGTAATTTACAAGAAAGAATTACAACTACTAATAAAGGATCTATAACTTCTGTGCAGGCAATTTATGTTCCTGCAGATGATTTAACCGATCCAGCTCCAGCTACATCATTTGCGCATTTAGATGCAACTACAGTCCTTTCGAGGCAAATAGCTGAAATAGGAATCTATCCTGCAGTGGACCCATTGGACTCTACATCAAGAATTTTAGATCCAAGAATAGTTGGAGATGAACATTATAGAGTTGCTAGAGAAGTTCAAAAAATTTTACAAACTTATAAATCTTTACAAGATATTATTGCTATTTTAGGAATGGATGAACTATCAGAAGAGGATAAATTAGTTGTTGCAAGAGCAAGAAAAATTCAAAGATTTTTGTCACAACCTTTTTTTGTAGCAGAAGTTTTTACTGGCTCACCAGGGAAACTTGTTGATTTAGAGTCAACAATCAAAGGTTTTGATGCTATTTGTAAAGGAGAGTATGACCATCTCCCAGAGGCTGCATTTTATATGGTTGGAACAATTGAAGAAGCCATAGAAAAAGCAGAAAAAATGAAAAAAGATGTTGCTTAATGAGTGAAGATTTTAAACTAGAAATAGTTAATCCTGAAAAATCCTATCTTTCAAAAGAAGATGTTACAGAAGTTATTGTCCCTGCTTTTGAGGGAGAAATGGGAATACTTAAGGATCACATCTCTATAATTTCTTTTCTGAAACCTGGAATAATTACAATTCATTCAAAGTCAGGGGAAGAAAAATTCTATGTAGAAGATGGGATAGTCGAATTTAAAGATAATAACTTATCTGTTTTAACAAGCTCAATTTTAAATTTAAAAGAAATGGAAAAAGGAAAAATACAAGATTTAATTCAGATTGCAGAGGAAGAGTCGAAAAAGTCTGATATTTCTGATCAATCTAAATTTTTATTTGATCAAAAAATCGAGGTTCTTAAAAATCTTAATTAATAATTTTTCTTATTTTTTCTTTAAGTTCTTTATAAACACCAAGCTTAAAATCAACTACTACGTCTGTTATTTTGTCTAAATCTATCCATTTCCAATCCAAAAATTCAGGTTTTTTCGTCTTGATATTTATTTCATCATCTTTACCTAAATATCTCATTAGAAACCATTTTTGTTTTTGACCTTTATATTTTCCTTTCCAAATTATTCCTAATAAACTATCTGGAAGTTCATAAATTGTAGTTCCCTCTATTTCTTTAATAAGTTGAATATTTTTTATACTAGTTTCTTCTTCTAACTCTCTAAACGCTGCTGATAAAAGATCCTCTCCTTCATCTACACCACCCTGAGGCATTTGCCAAAAATTTTTAGGATTATCAATTCTTCTAGCAACAAAAACTTTATTTTCTTTATTCAAAACAATAATACCAACACCATTTCTTAATGGTAAATTTTTAAATTTTTCTTGCATTTCAACCATTCAGTAATTTAATGGCGTAAGTTAATTGATTATCTGTTTCAGTATTTATTCTAAAGTCATCTGTTTCTTCATCAATTTGAATATCAGGTGAAACTCCAACTTCAGAAATTGATTTACCCGAAGGTAGATAATATTTTGCTACAGTTAATCTTATCGCACCTTTATTTTTTAACGGAATTATTGATTGTACTGAACCTTTACCATAACTATTTTCACCTAACAAAATAGCTCTTTTATGATCTTTTAGCGCTCCAGCAACAATTTCCGAGGCAGATGCAGAGCCATAATTGATTAAAACAATCAGAGTTTTTCCATTTGTTAAGTCTCCAGTTCTAGCAAACCATTTTCTATTTTCAGATTGTTTTCTACTTTTTGTCGATACAATTTCGCCATTATTTAAAAAGAAATCTGATATTTTGATTGCTTGTGAGAGTAATCCACCTGGATTGTTTCTTAAATCAAGTATATAAGCCTTAAGATCATTATTCTGTTCTAGTTTTTTTATTTCTTTTTCGATTTGATCGCTACTGTTTTCATTAAATGAAGTTAACCTTAAATATCCAATATTTTTTTCTAAAATATCAGCTTTAACAGATTTAATTTCAATGATTTCTCTAATTATATTAAAAGTAAGAGCTTTTTTTTCTCCTCGTCTTCTAATAGTCAGTTCTATACTTGATCCTACTGGGCCTCTCATTAAATCCACAGCCTCACTCAAAGATCTTCCTTGAACTTGGTTTTCATCAATTTTTACTATGTAATCACCCGCTTTAATTCCTGCTCTTGAAGCAGGTGTATCATCTATAGGAGATATAACTTTTACCACTCCAGACTCCATTGTTACTTCAATTCCTAAACCTCCAAATTCACCACTTGTCTCTGTTTGCATTTCATTGAAGATTTCTGGCGACATATAGCTTGAGTAAGGATCTAAAGATTGAAGAAGTCCATTTATTGCAGAGTCCATACTTTCTGATTGATTTATTTCATCGACGTATTCTTTATTTATTTTTTCAAGAACCTCACCAAAAATATCTATTTTTTTGTAAATCTCATTTTCGGCCGTATGAACATTATTATTTAAAATAAAAATAAAAACAAAAATCTGAATTAATATAAATTTTTTTTTCATATAATTAATTTTTCTTTTGGAATAAGCTCAGACCACATTTTTTCAAGTTCATAAAACTTTCTTTTTTCTGGATGAAATATATGTACAATTAAATCGATACCATCTACCAATTTCCATTCTGTACTATCTTTACCCTCAATCTTTGAATTTTTAATTCCATTATCTTTTAATTTCTCTAATACTTGTTCAGATAAAGCTTGAATATGTCTTGAGGATGTTCCACTTGCAATTATCATATAGTCAGCCATGGAGCTTTTATCCTTCAAGTCTATGCTTACAATATCTATGGCTTTATTAATGTCTAATGTTTTAATAATGATTTGTTTTAAATCTGAGATTTTATCCATTAATTATATTAACTGTATCAAATTTTTCTTAATTGAGAAGATGAAATATTGACCTTATTAAATTCAATAAATTTGAAATTTTTACCTTTTAATCTTTTAAATGATAAAGAATTTAATGATTTTTTTTTATACCCATGACGGTCAAAGATAATCATATTACATCTTTTTGGAATCATTTTCCATTTATGCCATTTATGAAAGTTAATAAGATTATCAGCACCCATTATAAAATATATCTCAGATTTATTATTCCTTTTAAAATAATTTATTAAATCTATTGTTTTGTTTGATTTGATAATTCCTTCATAAAATTTAACTTTAATTGAATTATTTGATTTAATAATTTTTTTACATCCTTTAATTCTTTCTGAAATACTTGTTTCACTTTTTTTTTTCAAAGGATTTTTTTTGGTTATTGCCCAAACTATTTTTTTTAATTTATACTTTTTTATAGCTTCCTTAGATATTGCTAGATGACCTTTGTGAGCTGGATCAAAAGATCCACCTAGTATTCCAATTTTATTTTTTGATTTTAAATTATTTCCTAATTTTGCCATTGCTTGAAATTTCATATTTATATGAGACCAATTGATTTAAACCAACAGGGCCTCTTGGAGGAAGTGTATTAGTTGAAATACCAACTTCTCCTCCAAAACCAAACTCACCACCATCAGCAAATTGGGTTGACGTATTATGCATCGCAATAGAGCTATTCACGTTAGATAAAAATTTTTTTGCAGCCACTTTATTTTTTGTAATAATAGAGTCTGTGTGCATCGTACCATATTCGTTAATATGTTTAATTGCCTCTTTTAAATCACTTACTGATTTGACAGAGACTGTAGGCGATAAGTATTCTTTTGACCAGTCTTTATTAGTAGCTTTAAATATTTTTCCTTTATAAAATTTTCTAACCTTTGTGTCTCCAATTATTTTACAACCATTTTCCTCTAAATTTTTTAAAATATAATTACAGGATTGTTTCAAAATTTTTTGATGAATTAAAACTGTTTCAGTTGCACCACAGATTGCGGTATTTCTTAATTTTGCATTAAAAACAATTTTTTTTGCAATTTTGAGATTTGCATCTTTATCTATAAAAGTATGACAAATCCCTTCTAAGTGACCAATAATTGGTACATTAGATAAGTTTTGAACTTTTTTAACTAATTTTTTTCCTCCTCTTGGAATTATCACGTCGATATATTTGCTCATTTTTGTTAATAAAAAATCAACAACATTTCTATTTTTATTATCAATAAATTGAACGAGGTTTTCATCAATATTATTTTTTTTTAAAGATGTTCTGAATAATTTTGATAAAATTTTATTTGAATTAAAAGCTTCTTTTCCACCTTTTAAAATTACCGCATTTCCTGATTTAAAACTTAGGGACGCAACATCAGATGTAACATTAGGTCTACTTTCGTAGATGACACCAATAACTCCTATTGGAATAGAAATTTTTGAAATATTTAAACCATTGGGTCTTTTCCATTTTTCTAAAACAATGTTTGTTGGATCCTTTAGTTTTATAATCGACTTAATTGAGTTAATGATGTTTAAAATTCTTTTTTCATCTAAAATAAGACGATCAATGAGGTTTTTTTTGAGCCTCCTTCTTTTTGCATTATTAACATCTTTTTTATTTTGATTGATAATTAATTTTTCATTTTTTTTAATTAGATCACAGTAATCTTTTAAAACTTTATTTTTTTTTTTGAATTTAACTTAAAAGTAATAGCTTTCTTAGATTTTTTTCCAATATTAATTAATTTTTTTCTCATTAAATTTTTACCATATCATCTTTATGGACAACTTCAGATTTTGAAATATAGCCAAGAATTTTTTTTATTTCATTATAATGACATCCTAAAATTTTATTAATTTCATAAGATGAAAAGGAACTTAAACCTCTAGCAAATTCTTTATTTTTATTATCTAAGATCTTTATATGATCTCCCTTTTTAAAATTACCTGATACTTTTTTGATACCAGCAGCCAGTAAACTTTTTCCATTGTTAAGTGCTTTTTTAGCCCCTTCATCAATAGTTAATTCACCTTTTGGAGATATAGAGCTAATAATCCATTTTTTTCTTGCATCTAGTTTTGGTATTGTTGAAATAAACAAAGTGCAATTATTTCTTTTTTCAATTTGATTTATTGGATTTAAATATAGTCCATTTGCAATTATCATATTACACCCTGCTAAATTACAAATCTTTGCCGCTTCAATTTTTGTATCCATTCCACCGCTACCAAATTCTGTTGTGCCTCTTATATTTATATCTTTAATATCTTTATTAAGATTTGAAATTTTTTTGATTAATTTAGCATCTTTAAATTTTTTTGGATTTTTTGTAAAAAGACCATCTACATCGGATAACAAAATTAGTGTATCTGCATTAGTAATTTGAGCTACACGAGATGCGAGTCTGTCATTATCACCATATTTTATCTCAGAAGTTGCAATTGTATCATTTTCATTAACAACTGGAATATAATTAAGTTGAAATAAGTTTTCGAATGTTCTTTTTGCATTCATTGATCTCCTTCTTTCTTCAGTATCATCTAATGTTAAGAGAATTTGGGATATATTCATTTTATATTTAGAAAAAGTTTGTGAAAATAAATTAATAAGTTCTATTTGACCTATAGATGCTATAGCCTGACTTTTATCAAGTTTAAGATTGGACTTATTATAATTCATTTTTTTACATCCAAGAGCAATAGCGCCAGAACTAACTATTACTACCTTTTTATTATCAGATTTTAATTTTTTTATATCTTTTGCAAAACTGGATAACCATTTACTCCTTATTTTTCTATTTTTGTCAACTAACAGAGAAGATCCAATTTTAATGATAATAATTTTTGAATTTTTAAGATGCATAAGAAATTAATTTAGATTTAATATTAGATACTGATTTTTTTTCTAATGTGGATAGAGTTAGTATCTCACATTTTTTATTTTTCGAAAAATCTTCTATTTTTTTTTTAATGATATCCTTATCAACTAAATCTATCTTATTTAAAACAATTAATTCCTTTTTTTTCATAAGTTCAGAACTATAATTTTTTAACTCTTTTTTGACTTGATTATAAGACTTTAATAAATCTTCATTAGTAATGTCTATTAAATGTAAAAGTGATTTACATCTTTCTATATGTTTCAAAAATTGTGTGCCAAGTCCGGTACCTTCATGTGCCCCTTCAATTAAACCTGGTATATCAGCAATAGTTATTTCTTTATTATCATAACTGGCAACTCCTAAATTTGGATTTAAAGTAGTAAATTGATAGTTTGCAATTTTTGGATTTGCATTTGTTATTGCTGCTAATAAGCTTGATTTCCCAGCATTAGGTAAACCAATTATTCCAATATCGGCAATTGTTTTTAATTGAAGCCAAATTACAAATTCTTCACCAACAGTTCCTTTGGTATATTTTCTTGGAGCTCTATTAGTTGAACTTTTAAATCTTGTATTTCCTAACCCGCCCTTACCACCATTAGCTGCAACAAATTCTTCACCAATTTTTATAAAATCATATATCAAAGTTTTATTATCTTCTTCAAATATCTGTGTTCCTAAAGGAACTTTAAGAATTAAATCTTGGCCACCTTTTCCTGTACGGTTTTGACCTGAACCATTTTCTCCTCGTTGTGCTTTGTGGTGTTGCTGATATCTATAATCAATCAAAGTATTTAAGTTTTGCTCTGCTTTTAAAATGACTGAACCACCTTTTCCTCCGTCACCACCGTCAGGTCCACCAAACTCAATAAATTTTTCTCTTCTAAAGCTTGGAGATCCGTCTCCACCATTTCCAGCTTTAATATAAATTTTTACTTGATCTAAGAATTTCATAATACAACCTTATTTTTAGTTGTACTATTAATTGGGTTTTACTGAAACAAAAGTTCTATCTGATTTAGTTTTTTTAAAAACTACTTTGCCT
>MDTA01002339.1_pt1 | contig 11501 bp, 14 predicted proteins | sample 811151 | NCBI WGS metagenome assembly MDTA01 (sample SAMN05326648, study PRJNA326480) | marine metagenome | isolation source: seawater | place: Indian Ocean: South | collected 2010 | reverse complement strand
TTAATGATTGGACCTACGGGTGTTGGAAAAACTGAAATCTCAAGGAGATTATCGAAATTGGCTGAGGCTCCATTTGTAAAAGTTGAGGCAACAAGATTCACAGAGGTAGGTTATGTAGGAAGAGACGTAGAGCAGATTGTGAGGGACTTACTTGAGATTGCTATTTCAATGGAAAAAGTAAAAAAGAGGAAAGAGGTTCATGCCAAAGCTCAAAAACTGGCTGAAGAAAGAGTACTAGATGCTCTAGTTGGAAATAAAGCTAGTGTAGCAACTAGAGAAAGCTTTAGAAAAAGGTTAAGAGATGGAGATCTAGATAATAACGAAATCGAGATTGCTGTAAGCGAAAGTAGCAATGCTCCATCTTTTGAAATTCCTGGAATGCCCGGCGCAAATATAGGAATGATAAATATTTCTGATATGCTCGGAAAATCAATGGGTAATAAACCTAAAAAAAAAAAAATGTCAGTAAAAGAGTCTCACGAAATATTAATTAATGAAGAGTCTGATAAATTAATTGAGCAAGATAAAATTATTAAGTCTGCGAAAAATTCTACAGAAAATAATGGAATTGTTTTTTTAGACGAAATCGATAAAATTTCTGCAAGAACAGATAGGGTTGGTGGAGATGTTTCAAGAGAAGGTGTACAAAGAGATTTGCTTCCACTAATTGAAGGAACGACCGTAAGTACAAAATACGGTCCAATTAAAACAGATCATATTTTATTTATTGCATCAGGTGCATTTCAGTTAGCAAAACCATCTGATTTATTGCCGGAACTGCAAGGAAGATTGCCAATTAGAGTTGAATTAGATGCATTAAACAGTGAAGATTTTAAAAGAATTCTTAAAGAGCCTGATAATAGCTTGATTAAACAGTATAAGGCTCTTCTTAAAACTGAGAACGTCGATTTAGAATTTACCGAAGATGGTATTGATGCAATTGCAAATATAGCTAACGAAGTAAATTCAACAGTAGAAAATATTGGTGCACGTAGACTCCACACTATCATAGAGAGAGTACTTGATGATATCAGCTTTACAGCAACAGATAGAGCTGGAGAAAAAATCACTATTGATTCTAAATATATAAATGAAAATATTGGGGAATTAGCTAAGGATACTGACTTATCAAAGTTTATTTTATAATTTTATATTCAAAATTTTGCGTTTCCTCGTTAACCTGGACTTCTTCAGCTCCATTATTTAGATGAAATTTTCTAGCCATATCAGTCAATGGGGATAGGGTTACAAGCCTGTTTAAATGATTTGATTTCTTTATCATTTTAAATATCTCTTTAACAATTAATTTACCTCCACCTTTTTTATTTGACCAAACAGTATATGCGATAGCTATTTTGCCAACTTTCTGATCTCTTGTTGCGCTTTGCAAAAAAGCATCTTTACTATAAAGATCCAACTCATTTACTGTTTTTGGTATTTTATTTGTGAATGCAAAACACATAACTGCGTGAATTTCCTTTTGATATTTAACACCATAAATTTTTCTTCCATAGCCTGTTCTGAACTCATTACTTAATTCTGGTCTTACAGGATCTTTGGATACATCGCATTCTTTTAGTTCTATTAATTCTGCACCTTTAACCCAATCAAAAAAATTAATTAAATTTTTTTTTCCTTTTCTAATTGAAATTTTTAGATTACGTGAAATTTTTCTTTTCATTTTTTTTCAACAAAATATTAAAACCTCCTGCCGATTGACTCTGAATGGCATCTTCATCAATTTTTATAATTTTACTCATTAGGTTTTTGTTATTTTTTATAAAATTTGGAATAGAATATTTTAATATGCTTAGATCTTTAGATTGGTATGGATTATCCATATTTTTTGATCTAAGACCTTTGCCAGTAATTATATTTATTCTACTAACTCCATTTTCAAAAGACGATAATATAAATTCATAAATTTTTTTATTTGCATCATCTAAGGAATATCCATGTAAATCTATAGTTTTGGTTACTTTTAAATTTAATTCTTTATCTTGGTCCTTATCTTTTATATTTAGCTTTTCTGTGCTATTTAAAAAATTTTGCCAGTCTTTTTTATCTTTATCTGAAAGTTTATCTGTCAATTAAGCTTGAGTATCAATTAAAAGCCAATTAGGATTATTAGACCTACTGTCTTTAGAAAATTTCCATATATCATGGACTTTTTTTACTTTTTCTGGGTCTCCAGAAACAATTTTATTTTCTCTGTCTTTAATGCATGAGATGATTTCACTTACAAACTCTACTGTGACCTCCAGCATATTTTTGTTTTGATAATGATGCTTAATTTCTACAGAATTTATTCCTATGAAAGTTGTTTCAGAAGAATGGTTTTTTGACTGCCTATCTTTTAGAGCGCTATTAAATTGCTCAAGAACCTCTGAACTTAATAAAGAAGCTATATCTTTGATTTTACCTTTGGAAAAATTAGTAATAATTGTTTCATATGCAATTTGAGCTCCCTTTAAAAATTCTTTCTTTGCGGTTTCATCAAATACATTGGAATTCATTTTGACTGACTGAGTTGATTCTGGAGCTTCGTGTGGAAAGCTTGAATCAATATCTTCTTCAAATCCCGTTTTTCTTCCTAAAATTCCTCTTAGACGAAGAAAAATAAACCCAGCAATCATTGCAAGAAGTATTATGTCTATATATTCGAAGCTATAACTCATATATTAATAATATTTACTATATTGAATAATTTCAACCTGCTAATTACATTATAGACAAATGAACACACTTTTATTTATAATTATAGGGATTCCAGTCATTGAAATTTACCTATTTATCAAAGTAGGATCATATATTGGTGCTTTCAACACAATTTCATTAATTTTTGTTACAGCTATTGTCGGTATAATCTACGCTAGACATGAGGGTTTTAAATCTCTTAGATCAGGTATTTCTCAGCTAATGAAGAATGAGATGCCAATTTACGAGATTATTTCTGGCGCAGCTTTAACTTTTGCAGCTGTGTTATTAATTATACCTGGCTTTGCAACTGATCTTTTTGGTTTGTTTTTAATTTTTCCTTTAACTAGAAAATTACTTATAAGTAAATTTACAAAGAAATATAAAAATAAGGAAAATATAAATAAACAAAAAGAATTTATTGAAGGAGAATTCGAAGATATAGATGATAAAAATGAACAATAAATTTAAAATTATTTTAAATTATATAAAAGATTTATCAGTTGAAATACCTGATCCAGAGGCTCTTCTTGTCTCAAGAGAAAATATAAAAAAATATTCGTTAGAAATAAACATAACTTCTAATCACTTAAAAAATAAGATGATAGAAGTCATTACAAAACTTAATTATAAAGATCCCACGAATAACAAAAAAAAGTCAAATTTTGAAATTCAATACTCTACAGTTGTTCAAATATTAGACGAGAAGATTAATAAAGATGAGTTAAAAAAAATGATTTTATGTGACATCCAAATAGAAATTTATCCTAAGCTTGAGGAAATATTCTTAAATATTCTGAAAAATTCAGGTTTTCCAAATATTAATTTTGAAAAGAAGATAGATTTTGAAAAACTATATAAAGAAAAAAATAATTAGAAAAAATTTTTTTTTAAATTTTTTTTTAGATAAATTTTATGGGACTCTAGTTCATCTAAACTAGCACTAATAATTTTTTTTGAATAATCTTTTTTTAAATTATAATTTTTTTCCACATTTTTTGCTTGTGAATTTATAAAATCCAATTTTGGCTCTTTTTGATCAATTAAATTAATATAAACTTTTGACAATAATTCACAGTCTATTAGAGCAGTATGCTTTTCTCTCCTAGAATTATCTATCCTAAATCTTTTACACAAAGCATCCAAACTTATTGGAGATCCTGGGAATTTATTTCTAGCTAAATCCAATGTATCAACGATTTTATTGCTGATGATTTTATTTTTGTTAACTTTTGAAAGTTCGTTATTTAAGTGACCTATATCAAATTCAGCATTATGAATTATTATTTCTTTACCATCAATAAAATTCAGAAATTCATCAACGATATCTAGGAATTTTTTTTTAGTTGAAAGAAACTCATCTGAATATCCGTGTACCTGATAAGCTTTTTCTGAAACTTTTCTCTCAGGATTAAGATAAGTGTGAAATATATTTTTAGTTGGAACTAAATTATCTATCTCTATACAACCTATTTCTACTATTCTATGTCCATCTTTTACAGATAAACCTGTTGTTTCAGTATCTAGCACTATTTGCTTCATTTAGCCAAAATTTGTTTTTTGATAATTTTAATTCTTTTTTTTACACTTAAAAGTTTAAAATCATTTTTGATAATATAATTTGATAATTTTTTTTTGACATATAAAGGCTTTTGTATACTTCTTAGATTATTCAATAATTTTTTATTAAAATTAGTTCTTTTTTTTAATCTTAAATTAATATCAGTTTTTTTTGCATCAACAAAAACAAGTATATCTTTTTTTTTATACAATTTATTTTCTATTAACAATGGAATATCTAGAATTAGTAGCTTTTTCTTTTGATTTTTTTTAATAAAAAAGTTCATCTTTTTTCTTACAATTGGGTGAACAATTTTAATTATTTTTTTTAAGTTTTTTTTGTTTGCTAATATTGCTCTACCTAATTCAATTTTATTTGTTGGAAAAGATTTAATAAATTTAGGAAGAGTTTTTTTTAATTTTTCGTTACATAATTTATTATTCTTATATATCTGATTGACAACATCATCCGCACTAAATACTGGGCATCCAAATTTTTTTGCAATAAAACTTTTTCCTGCACCAATATCTCCCAAAATACCTATTTTAATCATTTTACAATATGTTTGTTATCTCCTCGCTTATTTCTGGCATTTGCTTATGCCAAATTGTAAAAGCTTGATGAGCTTGATAAATAAACATCATTTTTCCATTTATTGATTTGTTGCCTGAGTCTTTACCTTTTTTTAAAAAATCTGTCTCTGGTGGATTGTAAATGACGTCGTAAAAGAGCTTATTTATACCTATATTTGAAAAATCCAAATTAATTTCATCATTTTTTTTAAGTCCTATGCTTGTAGCATTTATGATCATATCAAATTCAGGCATTTCACCCCAATTAACTAAATTTATTTTATTAAAATGTGATTTTAATTTTTCTGCTTTTTCCTTAGTTCTGTTGCTTATTATTATTTCAGAGGCTTTCATTTTAAAAAGAGAATAGATTATCGATGGGACAACTCCTCCAGCTCCTAAAATAAAAATCTTTTTATTATTTATATCATAATTAAAATATCTGATAGATAGCTCAAAACCAGCAATATCTGTGTTATGCCCAATTACTTTTCCATTGTTTAAGTAAATCGTATTTACTGAGTTAGTTTCAGCAGCCTCGATACTCAACTCATCTACGTGTTGAATTATTGATTGTTTAAAAGGTACAGTAACATTAATCCCGTCTAATTTTCCCTCTTTAATATCAAGAATAATGTTTTGTAAGTCATTGTTTTCTAGTTTTTTTTTTTCATATATCGCATTTATATTATTATGTTTAAACCAATAATTATGAAGTTTTGGAGATAACGAATGGTCAATTGGATTTCCTATTACTAAATATTTTTTCATTAGTATAAATTAGATATCTTTCACAGTTTCTGAGAGTATAATGTAATCTTTAATTTTATTAATAGGAAGGCCCATTATTGTGCTCTCATCCCCATCGATTTTAGAAAATAATTCTCTACCTAGCCCTTCAATTTGGTAAACATTATAAGCATAAAGAGCATCATCAGTAATTTTAGAAAGGTAAGTTTCAAGAGCTTTGTCAGACATTTTTTTCATGGTTAATTCCGCCTTATCTGTATAGTTCCAAATCATTGATCCATTTTTTGAAATACACACAGAGCTTATTAAATAATGTTTTTTCCCATTAAGTTTTTTTAAAATTACCAAGGCTTCTTTTCTATCTTTTGGCTTAGAAATTAATTCTCCATCAAGATCGATTACACTGTCTGCTCCTATAACAAAACTTTCATTTTCCTTCTGACTTACTTTATTAGCTTTCAATTCAGCTAAATTTTTAGAAATAATTTCTGGCGTAACCCCCTCTTTTAATAAGCTTGATTTAACAGGTTCTTCATCGACATTTGAGGGTTTAACAATACAATCAATCTTATTTTTCTCTAAAATTGATTTTCTAACTTTGCTTTTAGATGCTAATATAACTTTCATTTTCTTTTTCTAATTTCATAAATTTTTATAATTGATGCTGCGGTTTCCTCAACTGATTTTCTTGTGACATCAATTACAGGCCATTGATTTTTTTGAAATAGTTTTTTCGAATCATTAAGTTCTTTCTTAATTTGTTCTAAATTTATATACGTAGTATTTTCATTTTCTCTTAAAGAGTTTAACCTATTCTTTCTTATTTCATAAAGACGTTCAGGCTCAGTGGTTAAACCAATAACGCAAGATTTGATATTATTTTTCAAAATTTTTTTAGGTATTGAATTTTCATTTACTAAAGGTATGTTTGAAGTCTTGAATCCCCTATTTGCTAAGTAAATAGATGTGGGGGTCTTACTTGTTCTACTTACGCCAAGTAATATAATATCAGATTTTTCAATATCATTTAGTTGATTACCATCATCATGATTCATTGTGAATTGAATTGCTTCTATACGATCATAATATTCTTCATCAAGAACATGTTGTGCGCTAGGCTCGTGTGTTGCTCTTTTATTAAGAATTTTTGAAAAATTTAAGATCAAGTCTCCTAGAACTCCAAAACAAGGAATGCTCTTTCGACTAGATTCATCAGTTAAAAATTTAGCAAGTCTGCTATTTACTATAGTATAGAGTATTATAGAATTATCTTTGTTTTTTGCTGTATCTAATATGTTGCTAATTTGATTTTCAGTTCTTGTAAATGAAAATTGATTTATATTATAATCAAAGTCTGTAAACTGCGCTTTCAAAGCCATAAAAATTCTATCAAGAGTCTCCCCCGTTGAGTCTGATATTAAGAAAATTTCATATGTATTTTTCATGTACAAAGTGTTTATAAACTATAAGTACTATAAGAAAATTACATCCATATCGTCAATTACTTACGGGAAGTTAACTAATAAACAAAAATATTAACAAAAAATAAATTGTTAATATTTTATCAACATAACTTGGAATTTGTAAAATAGGTTAAATGAAGTAGTAAATTCAATGAAATATGGCCTATCTAATGTTAATAAAGTCTTAATAAACTGTGAAAAGTGGGTAATTTACGTTATTCACATTTCATACTACTAATACAATAAATATTAATAATCTAATTTATATATGACACCAATAAATAAATGTATTAGGGAAAATTCAACAGAATTAAATCCTATTTGGTTAATGAGGCAGGCAGGTAGGTATCTACCAGAGTTTAGAGAGATAAGGTCTAAGAATAAAGATTTTATCAAACTCTGTCTTAATGAAAATCTATCTAGCGAAATAACGCTTCAACCAATCAAGAGATTTAACTTTGATGCTGCAATAATTTTTTCAGATATACTAATGGTACCTTATGGATTTGGACAAAGTGTTAAATTTGAAAAAAATTTTGGTCCAAAGTTAGGGAGCATTAGTTTGGATGCAATATTAAATTTTGATGAGGAAAAATTTACAAATAAATTAAAACCTGTTTATAATTTAATATCTAAGTTGAGAGATGAAGAAATAACAAATGGTAAAGATGTAATAGGTTTTGTTGGAGCGCCTTGGACAATACTTGTTTATGTAGTAAATAAAATATCACCAAAAAAAAACTTAAGAGAAGACTTTTTTAATGATAAAGTTCTAATTAATAGATTGCTTTTAGTTATTACAAAATTTATCAAAATTCACATTAAAAACCAAGTCCAAGCAGGAGCTAGTATAATCCAAGTATTTGATAGTTGGGCAGGTTTATTAAAAGAAGATATAGAAAAATTTATATTTAAACCAACACATGAGATAGTAGAATTTACTAAAGGTTTGAATACACCAATAATTTGCTTTCCTAGAGGAATAAAAAATTACACTGAATTTTGCAAAATAGTTAAGCCAGATATGGTTAATATCGATTATGATGTAGACCCAATTCAAATTGTAAAAGATTTAAGAATCCCAATCCAAGGAGGTCTTGACCCCAAAGTGTTATTAACCGATAAACATAATTTAAGAAAAAATGTACTTAAATATCTAAATATTTTTAATGATCATCCATATGTATTTAATCTGGGGCATGGCATACTACCACAAACTGAAATAAGCATGGTTGAGGAGCTCGTAAAAATAGTAAGAGATTTTAAATAATGAATAATCATCCAGAAATAAAGTTTGGTAAAACTGGTATACTATTGGTTAATCTTGGGACACCAGAATCAACCAGCTGGCTAGATATAAGGAAATATCTAAAAGAATTTTTGTCAGACCAGAGAGTAATAGAGGTAAATCCAATAATTTGGAAAATAATTCTTAATGTTTTTATTCTTACATTTAGACCCTCTAAAACCGCTAAAGCTTATAAAGAAATATGGATGAATGATAAAAACATGTCACCTTTAAGATATTATACTGAAAAGCAAACCGAAAAGCTTTCATCTAGAATTGGCAGCGAAAAACTTCTTATAGATTTTGCAATGAGATATGGAAATCCAAGTATAAAAAGTAAAATTTATAAGATGCAATCAGATGGTTGCGAAAACTTAATTGTACTGCCTCTATACCCTCAATACGCAGCAGCAACAACCGCAACAGTCTGTGATGAAGTTTATAGAACTCTAATGGGAATGAGATGGCAACCTAATTTACAAATTGTTCCACATTATGAATCTGAGCCTTTATATATTAACGCTTTAGTTAACAGTATTAAAAAGAAAATAAATAAGATCAGTTGGAAACCAGATTTAATAGTTGCCTCATATCATGGAATCCCAAAAAAATATTTTGACAAAGGTGATCCTTACCACTGTTATTGTTTAAAGACCACAAGGTTAATTTCAGAAAAATTTAGTGATATTGAAATAAAAACAACTTTTCAGTCTAGATTTGGACCAGAAGAATGGTTGCAACCATATACAGATAAAACTTTAGATAAATTACCAACAGAAAATAAAAAAAATATTCTAGTCATTTGCCCCGGATTTTCTTCTGATTGTGTAGAAACTTTAGAAGAAATATCAATTCAAGGAAAAGAAGGTTTTTTAAAAGCAGGCGGTGAAAATTTTGATGTAATTCCTTGCCTAAACGATAGTGAAGACCATATTAATTTGATCGAAAAACTAGTCAAAGACTTTACAATAAAAAAAAATTAAATGTACGAAACATTAATTATCTTTTCTTCCACAGATGGACATACAAGGAAAATTGCTGATTTCATAAAATCATCATCAAAAAAAAAAGACAAAATAAAAATTATATCTATTGATGAAGTAAGTTCAGAAAGTTTATCAAATTATAAAAACTTAATATTAGGAGCGAGCATAAGGTATGGAAACCACAATAAAAAAGTTTACTCATTTGTTATGCAGAACCGAAGTTTTTTGAAAAATATAAATAGTGCTTTTTTTTCAGTCAATGTAGTAGCAAGAAAACCCGATAAAAATACCCCTGAGACAAATCCTTATATAAAAAAATTTTTAAAAAAAAACGAATTGGTATCCTAACAAATCTGCAGTATTTGCAGGTAAGGTAGATTATCCTAATTACAGATTCTTTGATAAACATATAATTAGATTTATAATGTATCTTACAAAGGGTCCGACCGATATTTCTAAAAGCTATGAGTTTACAGATTGGCATAAAATCAAGCAATTTAGCCAAGAAATTGATAATTTTCGATAAAATTTATTTTTAAACTCCTACTTGAAATAATTAATGGCGTATATATATTAATTTCATCTAACAAAAAACAAATCCCAAAACATGAATATACAAGAATTAAAAGAAAAAAGCTCTGAGAAGTTAATTACTGAGGCAGAAAAACTTGGTATTGAAAACGCTAGCACCTTAAGGAGACAAGAAATATATTTTGCAATATTAAAAAAATTAGCAGAAAAAGGAGAAGAGATAACTGGTGGCGGTGTACTTCAACTTCTTCAAGATGGATTTGGTTTTTTAAGGGCCATGGAATCAAACTACTTACCTGGTGCGGATGATATTTATGTAAGTCCTAGTCAAATTAGAAGATTTGGTTTAAGGACCGGAGATACAATCGAAGGACCAATTAGAGCCCCCAAGGAAGGTGAAAGATATTTTGCATTACTTCAGGTAAGTAAAATAAATTTTGAAGAGCCCGATAAGTTTAAACATAAAATTGCTTTCGATAACCTAACTCCTCTTTATCCTAATAAACAATTTGTTATGGAAATCGAAACTAATAAAATCGAAAAAAAACCCGATCTAACACCTAGATTAATTGATTTGGTTAGTCCGATTGGAAAGGGTCAAAGATCTTTAATTATATCACCTCCAAAAGCTGGAAAAACAATGATTTTACAGAGTATCGCTAATTCTATAACTGCTAATCATCCAGAATGTTACTTGATGGTTCTATTGATAGACGAAAGACCGGAGGAAGTAACTGACATGCAAAGAACTGTTAAGGGCGAAGTAATTAGTTCAACTTTTGATGAGCCTGCACAAAGACATGTTGCAGTTGCTGAAATGGTAATAGAAAAAGCTAAAAGATTAACCGAGCACAAAAAAGATGTTGTTATATTGTTAGATTCAATAACAAGACTAGGTAGAGCTTATAATGCTGTTGTCCCAAGCTCCGGAAAAGTTTTAACTGGAGGTGTAGATGCTAACGCCCTTCAAAGACCAAAAAGGTTTTTTGGTGCTGCTAGAAATATAGAAGAAGGTGGATCGTTAACAATTATTGCTACAGCCCTAATAGATACTGGGAGCAGAATGGATGAAGTAATATTTGAAGAGTTTAAAGGAACAGGAAATAGTGAAACAATACTTGATAGAAAAATTTCTGAGAAAAGAATATATCCTGCAATTGATATAACAAAATCTGGGACCAGAAGAGAAGAGCTTCTCTTTGATAAAAATGATCTTCAAAAAATGAATGTACTTAGAAGAATTATAGCTCCCATGGGGTCAATGGATGCTATTGAATTTATAAATTCAAAATTAAAGAATACAAAAAATAATGCAGAATTCTTTAATTCAATGAATAAACCATCTTAATAATTTTTTTTTAAAAAATCCTGGTATACTTCTCAGATGACTATTTATGCGCTTTCAACAGGACCTGGTATATCTGGATTGGCAGTGATAAGAGTTTCCGGCCCAGACACAAAAAAGGTAATTAAAAGTCTTACAAATGGAGATCTTCCAAAGCCTAGGCATGCAACATTAAAAAAATTCAGTAAAATCAACAATAATGATCTAATAGATGAGGGCATTTTGTTATGGTTTCCTGGCCCAGAGAGCTACACAGGCGAGGATATGGCCGAATTTCATATCCATGGTAGTAAAGCTGTGATAGAGGC
>MDTA01182729.1_pt1 | contig 11502 bp, 1 predicted proteins | sample 811151 | NCBI WGS metagenome assembly MDTA01 (sample SAMN05326648, study PRJNA326480) | marine metagenome | isolation source: seawater | place: Indian Ocean: South | collected 2010 | reverse complement strand
TCCAACGTTAACAACTTCCATGAGTTCATCATCTACCTTTAGAATATCAGATATTGAGATTGTAGATATTCCACTTAAATGAACTATAGTTGTAGCTGCTCCAATCTGAGATCCTACATTACTATTCAATTCATGTGTCACATCAGTTCTTATCAATGGATATTGTGCTACATCATCAATTACAATTAAAGCTTTTTCATTTGATTTAGACATGCTAAACTCATGAGCATTTCCTTCACCAGGACTCATGAAAGTAACAGCTGTTCCTGCCTTTGTGGTTGATATAAAGAATGAATCATTTTGAGCGTTTACTACAAATACCGTTGAAGGTAATGTATGAATACCAACTCCAGATAATTTATATTGAAGTGCAGTAGATCCAACTCCTACAAAAGTTGATTTTGGTTCATAAACTAATTCTTCGTTATTTCTAAAGAAATGATTTGGTATGGTAAATTTACCAGTTCCTTGATTCAACACTGAAGAATCAGAAGGGTCAAAAGATTTACCAAATATTGGTATGGAGTTGATTTGAGGTGTAAATTGTGTTCTTTCTATTCTATTACCAGTTATGGAATTATACAAAACAACAGAATTACTTTCACTTACAACACCATAAGTTAGATCTTCTGGAACATTTACGGTATCCATTTTTGTGTAGAAACACTGATTCAATGAAACTACTGTTGTTACTCCAACTACATTATCAGGGAAAAACTCAATTAAGAAATTACTTCCAGATAACTTAGCACCAAAAGTTCCCAAACCAGATGATGAATCATATTCTGATGTTTTATCCTTTGTAACTGATAATGATCCAGATTGTTGTGCATATGCATTTACTCCATCATGTAAGAATAATACTTCATGAATAGCCTTAGATGAACCTATACTCACCTCAACATTTGATTTTACAGCATTGAATAATAATGAATTTAATGTGGTTAAAGTTGAAACACCAACATTGCTAGTTGATACTCCTGAATATAATGCAGTTCTTTCTGATCCATCTTGTTGATTAGGTGATTTGAATCTATATGTCCCATCTGCAACACCAGTAGTTCCTATACCAATTATTTTTGATTTTAATTTTAATTTTGTCGATCCAGAATTTTCATAACTTAAAATTAAATTACCACCAGATATTGATGAAGTAATAATTCCTAGTTGATTCAATGATAAAGGAGTATTATCAGACGATACATATTTTTCTGATAGGAAAGTATCAGTATTTGAGTGAGATATAAATGTTTCTACTAGATTACTTTGTATTTCAAAATTATCCACTACATGTATCATTGCATATAGAGATTCAAAATTACTTACAGGGAAAGTAGCAATAGTGGTTGTTATTCCTGCAGGACAATCCTGAATTCGAGAAATAAGATTAACTGGACCTATAGAAGATGTTCCAACACCCACAGAGGTGGTATTAAATTGTGAGGATGCAATTTTTAAATCATAATCTACATTGTTTGTTGGATCAGGACTTGTTGAAGGTGTGAATCTTAATTTAGTTTTTTCAGTTGCAGTATTTTCATTCAAACTATATGCAACAAAATTATCAGTTTCATCATTTTGTAAATCAACTCCTGAATTATTTAAATTAGATTTTTGTATTAAGAAATTATCACTACCATCACCCAATAATATCAGATCTGATATTTCTATTTTGTTAAACAATGAGGTATTACTTTTAGTTACTATCAACAGATTATTAAACAATTCTGTTTGATTATCAGTTGGGAATTCAAACAATTCTAAAAAGTTATCAGGATTTCCTTGAAGATTAGTAAATTCATTACTGATATCATCCATGATAAGAACATCATTTGTTTTACATTCAATGTAATCTGATAATCTTATATCATTGAACAGAATAAATCTACCAGTATCACCTGAAATATCTGTATCAACAACTAAATCTACATTGTTTATCTCATCAACTCTTTTCTCATCAAATAAATCAACTATAATGCTAAGACCACTAGTCACACCAACTGTAGCAGATGTGGATGAGGTTATGCCAGTATCAGCAAAGTTTTTCATACCACTGGTATGTAAAAGATTATTAACAGGAGTTTTTACATCATCCCACCCAATTGGACTTTGAATTGAATAAGACATGTTTTGATAATAGTCATTATCAGGTGTTACTTGAAAATCTTCATTTAATTTACCTATGCTATTATTCCATCCAAGATTTTTTAATATAGAGAAATCTACTTTTAATCTACCAGTATTTTCATTAATTTTTGATACTTCACATTGAACACCTGAAATTTGTCCTGTAAGAATATCTCCTACCTTTAATTTTTCTGCATTTAATATTTTTAATTTTCCTATATTTACTCTTACAATTTCAAAATTACCACTTATTTCAAAACCATTTCTAAGAACATTTACTCTCTCACCTTTTACAAAACTAGATTGTTCTTGAGTTGTAAAGAAGGTAGGATAATCTGATGAATTAATAAGATTTGCAAAGGTAGTTGGAATTGTTTGTGCTATACCAGTTTTAACGGGAGTATCTCCAGTTGAAAATTCTGACAAATCAATTGTAACTTCATCTTGACCATTCACGTCTTCTTCATACTTAGAAACTTTAAGCAATTTGAATCCGTAATCACTTGAGTTAAATCCAGACTCTGTATTTGGGTTTACAACACCAGTTGTTCCCACTCCAACTATACCTTCTACAAAAACTCTATCATTTACCTTGAAGGGATTCACTGGAAATCCTAGAGGTGGAGTAGGTATTCTACATGTATATGAAGATCCAGCGTTTGATTCTACATTTGTAATATTAATTCCATTAGTATTATTAATTGTTCTCAATACAACTCCAGAGGATGGTAAACCTTTTGGAATTTCAACCACATTGACTGTTAGAATACTATTTTCCAACATAATGGGTTCTAAGAATCCACTTCTTATCTCTTCACCAGTATTATCATTAACAACCACGATGTCAGGTGCTGTAATGTAGTCTGATCCTCCATCAGTTACACTAACAATACCTAAAGTGCTCGTATTTATTATGTTTACATTTGAAGCAATAAGACTTTCTGGTTCTAAAGTTTTATCTGAAGAATATTCAAAACCTTCATTTATAATTCTAACTTTTTCAATATTTCCAACAGTATCTGATTTTGCAACTATAACGGCACCTGTTCCTTGAGTTGAACCACCAACACCTACAAAATCAGGTAATTTTTTGTAATTAAATCCAGGAGAAGTAAGTTTTACTTTACTTATTGATCCCTCTGTATTTTTAGAATTAGTAGTGTAATTTAGTGAACTTGTCTCTGTGCTTGCATAGGATATTTTTTCTGGTATATCTTTTACAAAAAAGGTAAATGTAGATAATCCTGTTACTTTTACATTATAATTATCATTATATAAACTATCTAAGAAAGATATTTTTGAATAATCTTTAACATCAGTATCAACTGTGCTAATGGATCCTGCTTTTTCCAAATTATAAAACAAGACATTTGGAATACTAGTTCCATATCCAATAGTTAATTTTGCCGAAGGTGATCCTGGTGATCCTGATGTTGAAATACTAAAGATTGAAGATTGACCATCAGATACAAAATTACTTTGGAATTGATCATCATAATATATTTTTAGTTCATATCCATTTAATGAAGAGTCTGAAAGATTGAAAACTAAATTATTATTTCTGATTGATGTAAGATTAGGATTAATAAGTGATATAGTTTGAGAACTACCACCAGTTGATGCAATACCTACAACATTAGGTATTGATTTTGATACGTCAATTTTAGTTTCAGATAATTTAAAATTATTATCATCAACTTTATACACAAAATAATTTTTATTTTCTAGTCCCTCTGGTATGAGATTAGATGAATATTTTACTTTATCTCCAGTTTTCAATCCATGTTTGTTAACATTAATTGAATTAGAAGTAGTGTTGATACCTGTAGAGTTGAATTCTATGGGGTTAATCAAAATATTACCCGATACAGTGTCTCTGACAACTCTTATATCCGTTGAAGTTCCAATACCTACAGATAAATTTGGTTGAACTTTTAAAGATATTTTATCACCAGTTGATAAGTTATGAGGAACTTTTGTAGTAACACTTGATTTAATTCTTTCTACTTTTGCTGTAGATTCATTAAATACTGATTCAAATTTATACTTGCCACGTAGAGCCTCTCCAACATTTGATGTTACGTTTGATATATCTACAATGAAAACTTCTGGGGTATTGATTTGAGTCTTAATGCCGATGTGATTAATATCTTTACTTACAGCAAACACAGTTTCTGGTAAGGTGAAACTATTTGCTCCATTATCTGCACTTACCAGTAAACGTTCGTTGACAACTCCTGTAGGAGTAGAAAATTTAAGTTTTTGATTTGTTTCAAATGGGTGATTATTAATAAAAATTTGTTTTATTGGAAGGTTTCTTGTAGTTTCTTTACCACCAAAATCAAACGTTCTTGATAATTCCTCTCCATCTGCAGTTCCTACACCAACAGTTTCTAATGGATTAAAAAATACTTTTTGATTAAGTTTTGAATCAAAGAAAGGAATACTTTTAGAAATTGAAAATTTATCTGGTAGATACTTAACAACAGATCCTCTAGGATGAGTTGTTCCGTGAGAACTACCAGAGTCTCTTTCAACAGTAAGCATATTCACGTTCCCGTAAATATTAAGAATTTTTAGAGTCTCTGTTCCGATTCCAATACTACTTCCAATTGTCACTGATGTTGGTATATCAGCCACAAATATCTCAGTTGATAACCCTGCTGATGGGGATCCAGTAATTGTGGAAATTGTAGTAGTAGAAAAGGTTGTTACACCAACTGAGAATGAATTATTTAATACAGAAATATCTGTTGATAATCCTGACAGTTTAATAGAATCACCAGTTTCAAACTCATGATTTTCTGGGGTGACAACAACTATTTCTTCAGTTGACCATAAAATAACAGAATCATTTATTTCAGTAATTTCTGTTTCAATTTTTTCAATAGTTTTACCTTCAACATCAGAAATAACAGATGTGAAATCACCACCATTTCCCCGATCAAATATTAAAGGTTCTCCAACTTTATAATTTTCTCCACTTTCAATAATATCAAAATCAGTAATTGATCCAGATGATAATGATTCAATTTCTATTTTTTGATTTTGAATTTCATTTGTTTCAACTAAAAAATCATTATTTGCAAATTCATCTGCTACTTTATATGGAAAAGTGTTTCTTAATAAACCATTTAAATTAAAATCAAAAGTTGTTTGGTCATTATCAATAAAATTATCTTTAATTATTTTAGATCTAAAATTATTACCTATAAAGTATGGAAACGTTGGTTTATCAAGATCATCTACTGTTGCATGGTAAGCATATACACCATTTGGAAATTCTTTAGTTTTTTCAAATCTACCATTGTGTATATCCAAATCAGACTGTGAATTATCAAATTTATAATCCTCAAGAAATTCACCCTCTTTGAATATACTTGTGTCAGGTCTATCCTCTACAATTGATGCATCTACAACGTATCCTGATTTTAATTTAACATAAGGTTTAGATGTGCTTTGTGGGTCTTTTGTTCCAAAAGGACCATATATTGGATTACCATCATAAGCCCAACCAATAATCTTACTAAATTCATCCGAACTTCCCGCATAATCTCCAAATAAACTTGTGCTATACCCAGTAAAAGAATATTTTAATTTGTTATTGGTTGAATCTCTTAATTGTTGATATTGTTTTGCTTCATCCGTATCATGATTATTAAGAGTGAGTGATCTAACCTCAGAATTAAAAAATGCATTTTGACCTGCTGCTTTTACATTAATTCCTGTGTCAGTAGAATATCCAATACCAGCATTAACAATTATAACATCAGTGATAATAGAATCATTTGTATTTGTATTAATTCCAATAACAGGTCTTAACTTAGCACCAGCACCAGCACCCGTGGGATCTATAACTTCAAGATCAGGTGCTGAGAAATACTCTTGACCTCCAAAATCAATATTCACATCAGTTATTCGACCATTTACAATAACAGGTTTTAGAACAGCATTTTTACCATTTTTTAAAGATATAGTTGGTTTTTTATGATTATTGATCGTAAGTGATCCATATCCTGTGCCTGTTTCATAAAGATACGATTGTATTATACTTCCTCTAACTTTTGGTGTAAGTTCAATACTTACAGGTATACCATCAATTGATGAAATTCCAACAGAACTAAACTCTGCAAAAGCTTTTATATCGGGATACTTAAATATTTGATTTCCAGATCCAGTAGAATTTAATGTAACAAAATTACCTCTATCAAGATTAGAAGTTGTCTTTCCATCAAATCCAGCATCTGCCAGTCTGAAAGAATTATCATCCAATTTAAGAACATAATATTTTCTACTAATAGTCAATCCAGATATTGTATTTCCCTCATGTGCATACTCCACTAAATCACCAGTAGTAAATCCATGATTAACAAAATTTATTTTGTCAAATGAAGTTGATATACCCGAATTTTTTACAATCAATTTTCTATTTGTATAACCATCACCCTCATTAACTACTCTTACATCGGTTAATGTTTTTCTTAAACCTACTTTAAAAGAATGTGTTCCTTGCGCTGTTTCATCACTATTTGCAAAACTTACAGTGTTAATTCCTGCTGATAAATCATTAAGAGTTTCATATAATCTAATGTTTCTAGAGTTAACAATTTCTGGAAAATATGTTGCGTTATCAAGTAATGTGCTGGATCCAGATCCAATTTTAATTGGACTATTAACACCAGAATCATATATTATCGGTTCACCTTGAACAAATTTATGATCTGCATTAAAGAAAATTAATCCAATTCCACTTCCAGTCGAAGTAGTCAAACCTCCTAAATTATTTGATGGTCTAGCATCAAAAAATTCTTCTCTAAATCTTGTAGATATGATTGGTTCTAGAACACATCCACTACCATTTCCACCAGTTACACCTATTGAAATAACTTTATCAATGTCAAAATTTTGTGGATCTACGAATACATCTTTAATCTTTCCACTAATAACAGGTTGCACCAAGGCAGTAGTTCCAATTCCCGTAGATATTGTTATTTTAGGTAAATTTATGGCATCAAAATTATCTCCACCATTCAATACATCAACTTTTGTTAATGGTCCAAAAAATATTTTTTGGTTTGATTTATAATTAGAAATTTCAACACCGTTGATTAACATTCCAGTTTCACCTATTGGTGTCGAATCATCACCACCATCAAAAATATTTTGCTCTAAGGGGAATCTCTTGATTAATTTTTGAGCACCGATTATTGAAGATCTTTGAGAAAACAATACAATATTATGAATTCCATCACTTGCACTTCTAGAAAAAGTTAATTTTTTACCGTCGTCAATACTTCCTGGTGATCCATATAATTCGATGCTACTGTCACTAATTTTTTTGACATAGTAAGATCCTGTATTCAATCCAACAAGAGTGTCACCATTTGTAGCACTATAAAAAATTCGATCTCCTGTTTTAAATTGATGATCATTTACAAATTGTATACTGGAAAAATTACCCTCATCAACATCAGCACCACCAAGTATAGCTCCATCTGGTTGAACTGGAACTGGGGGATCACCACTTACATTTGAAAAGTTAAAAGATACATCAGTGATACTTATATTAATTTCTTTTGAAAAATTGGAAGATACACTTGGTAGAGAAATGAGATTGGATGGAAGTGAGTTAGAAGTTACATATGAATCATTATCTTTAAAATATACATTTTGAACATCTGAAGATAAAACATCATTTCCAAACTCTAATGGTGTTCCAGAACTTTTTGCCTTATTTAATTTTTTCCTTACTTTATAATTTCTATTAGTTTCAAAATTAAAATTACCAGTGTTAGTTAAATCAAGTTTACTTCTTTCTATTCCATTAACAACTTCATTGGTTACTGCCACAACGACTGCATTATCAACAAGAACAACATTACTATCACGATCAACAATTTGCACTGCATCTCCTATCTTTAAACTAGATCTGTCAACTACACTTGGTAATATTAAGGAACTTCCTTCTTGCCCACTTACAAAATATGATGAAGAAGTATTATAAATCCATGAATTTGCAAATATTTGCTTATAGGTTTTATCATTTCCATTATCAGGATTTTCTACTTTATCACCTATTCCTTTGACTGAAATTATTTCACCCTCTTCTACATCTACTTTTTCAGTTTGTTCAAAATCTGATAATACACCAGTAAGTCGAAGAACCACTTTTTTATCTGAGTCACCATCTTCAAATCCAAAATAAGTTATATCAGATCTTATATTTTCAATTGCCAATATTGAATTATTGAATGATCCTGTGCTAGTTGCAGTGCAACCTAAAAATTGATTAACAGTTTTATCAGTATATGTAATTATATTATTATCAGATATGATTGTTCCTGTGGTTCCAAATCCAATCGTAGAGTCAACAGTTATGACACTAGACCCTGCTGATACATTTTCCAAACACTTAGATGAAGGAACAATTATAAAATCACCCTCCACATCAGTTCCTTCATCATATCCAACAAACAATGAAATTTTATAATAAGTTGTTATTCCACTCAATCCAGAGTCAACTCTTTGAAAAGGTTCAATTTCTGATATTGATGCGTTAATATTTGGATCTAAATCACTTCTAAACAGAGTTTGTCCTGTTAATCCCTTTAATAGTTTTTGTCCCCTAAGTTTTATAGGATTTCCTTCTAACAGTTCACCTACACAAACTCTTCGTCTAACATAATCTGCAAATGATGGTTTGATTAATCGTTCTTCTAAGTTTATTACTTTAGGTTCTATGCCAAATAATACATTAAATAAAATTCTAAATGATTCTTCCGTTCCTTTAGTTTGATATAAAGATCTTGCTTCACCAATAAACGTTCCTGCATCAAGTTCAGATTGAAAATTAGTCTCTTGTAATCCAGGTAAAAAAGTTGTTTTAAATTTCTTGTAAAATTCCTTTAAGAATAAAGAACTTAAATTTTGAACCGTGGATGCTCCTTCATGCTCTGCTGCAGACGAGGAACTGAATACTAAATCTTCTTTATTTGTATCTGAATGATAACTAGTAATACCACTGAACCCACGTTCACAACCAGTAAAGGTATCTGTAGTAATTCCAGTATAAGTGATTATTTCATCATCAATCTTCAGCAAACCGTATTGATTTGGGAATCCTTTTGTGCTATTAACTTGAATTGTTTTATCACCAACTGTAGTAACACCAACTGTAATAGAACTGTCAACTATGACTTCTGGTGTTAAAGAATTAAAATCTAGATATTTACTTAAGTTATCCGATAAATCAGTTACACCACCCTGATACTCTTGAGAAATATAATATTGCTTTAAAAATTCAATAGTCCGTGGACTCTCATCCCGAATATAATTGGGAAGTTGATTTGATATGATATCTTGTATTTTTACTTTACTTACAGTCCCTGTTTCTATCATGTTCTAATTATTAGTCCGTTTGGATAACTTGATGAATAAAAATCTCTAGTAAATTGAACTCCAGAAACTTCGTCACCAGAAGATATAACATCCCTGACCATATTTATTGAACTATTTGAGATGTCTAATGATACATATAGATCTTTCAACCCAACAACATCATTTGACTCTGGAAAAGCTTGAACTTCAATAATATTATTGGGTTTTTCGGTAGATAAGATGTTAACTGTTGAAAGATTAACCTCTCCTTTAACATAATCTACTGATCCTGCTGAAGATACGACATTTTTAATTGATCCATCACTCAATATCTTAATTATTCTTAAAACACCTGTTCTAAGATCGGAATTTGGAATGTCTGATAGGTATAATGTTCCTGATTGACCCAAAATGGAAAAACCAGTTGATTTCAAGTTAAATCCATTTGGATCTACATAAAATCTATTACCAAAACACAACTCATATTGAGTAAATTTGTTTAACGATACGTTCAAATTTCTTCTCATTCTAATTTTGGTAATATTTGAAGTAATTGATTGGTTTGTATCATCAATAACTTTGAGAAGTTTACTATACTTAAGTCTTCCTCCAAATTTATTTAAATTTATTGATCTTGAATAATCTGTTAATGAGTTTATGACACTTGTCTTTAATTCATTTGCAGTTGAAATGAGAGAATTGTTATAGTAAACATTTGAATCAAGTTCAATGTATAATATTTTCAAATCTACAATTTTTTGATTAATTCCTGAGATAGTATACTGTTTTAATTTTGATAAAATTTCATTTTTAGAAAAATCAGACACTAAATTACCATTTTTTGGTTTTATGCTAATTACAACTGTTCCAAATTCGGGTGGATCAAGTTCCTCTCCTCCAATTACAGAAACTGACTCAGTATTTGGATAAATTTTCTTAATTATTGCCTCATAATCTCTTGCAGTTACTGCACGATTCTGTGAAGAGTATGTAAGTGGAGAATAATACTTTACAGAGTCTATTGATTCGATATCTGCACCATTTTGAGACTTTAAAATAGTGTCTACAGTAGATTCTACAATGTTTACAGACGTGGTGTTACCTAAATTATCAGTTTTTGTAGTTTTTCCCGAAAAAGTAAAGACTTGAGCACCATTTCCATCAACTCCATCAGTCGTAATATACCTAACATTAATCTCATCACCATCTTCACCTGTAGCAGTGCCTAATTTTTTACCAAAATATCCATCTCCAAACTTTAATTCATACCTTTCATCTTGAACTTCCTTAATTAAGAAGATTTTTGAGGTTGAATCGACATTTATGATATCATTTACAAGTGAATATTCAGTTCCTTTACCACTTGCTCCCGAATCTTTTATATTTACAACGATTTTAGAGGTATCTATTGAAGGATTATCTAAAATAAACCTTTGATCGAGTGAACCATCGTATGTGAACGTTCTTTCAAGGTAAGTTCCTTGAAAAACACTAATATTTTCAAATTTTGCAATCCTTTGACTTGGATCAGATGGATCAATTTCAGTTAAAGTTGTGATTGGTTGCGTGATTGAGAATGTATATGTTTCATTATTAACGTCTCCAGTGCATACTATACCTGGTTCTAAGGTCAATGAAGATGTATCATCACTGACAGTAAGATCAATGGTTACTTGTGCGTTTGCTGCCGTCCTAGACCGTGGTGTATATCCAATATTTGATGCCAATGACACCACATTTTCTCTCAAAGTTGCAGAATCTAAGAAAGATTCATTCACAATCATGTTTGAGTTGAATGCGGTGATATAAGTGTTATATGCTAACGTGTCAATTAAGACAGAAAAGTTCGAACCATCAAAGTCAAAGTCCGTAAAATTGGAATTTGCACGAAGATAGTCTTTAATTGATGTTTTTATCTGATCGAAATCAAGATTTGTGAAGTTTGAAAAAGGCATTTTACCTTGTTGCCTCTAATATAAATGAATATTCTTGAGTTGG
>MDTA01035978.1_pt1 | contig 11502 bp, 10 predicted proteins | sample 811151 | NCBI WGS metagenome assembly MDTA01 (sample SAMN05326648, study PRJNA326480) | marine metagenome | isolation source: seawater | place: Indian Ocean: South | collected 2010 | reverse complement strand
GAATAAAAACATCTATATTGTATGAATTAATTTGTTTAATGTCCTGATTCTTTATTGAGTCAGTATATTTAGTCTGAACCGGGTAAACCTCCAATATATCACCATTATAAATTTCTGAAATATTTTTATGTGAAAAAGGATTAGGTTTTAACTTGAAAAATCGATTTTCAAGAAATATGTAAACGTAATAAAGAAGTTTATTAAACTTAGTTTTGTATGAAGATTTATTATGCCTAACTGCTGATTTATTTTGAACTATCAAATTAATTTCAAAATCATCATTGTTAATGATTTGATTAACTAAACTGAAAATCCACAAAGGCACAGATAAATCATCCAGTAATAATCCAATTTTTAAACTATTTTTTTTCATTAATTTTTAATAATTGTTCGTATTCATTGGGTGTGCCAAAATTATATGATTCTTACTGGGAATTAAAAGAGCATGATACTTATCTTTTAGATAAGTAGGTATTCCTCCCACATTTGTTGTCCTATTATTACAACAAATGTGGGAGGAACGGTCTTAAAGTATTATAAACTATTTAAATTTTTTCAACTTTTTAGGAATTTTCGATATAAATTTCCGACTATCCAAAATAATGGTGCTAACCAAAATATGGATAATATCAAATACATCTTCGATTGTCTTAACATAATTAGAGGATAAGATGCAAAACCAAAAATAAAATAATAATAAGCTCTGATTATTCTTCCAGAATACAAGAAATAAAAAGGAGTATTTATACACCAATGTTTTATAAATGCCTTTTGTAAATCTATACGTGAGAGTCCAGCTGAATTTAATTGCTTATCAGTAAACTCAAGACTCAATAAATATTTATCTGTAAGTAATTTTATGTTTTTAATTTTTTGGATATCAGCTGTGAATGCAGAATCGTGCACCCTAAAATAAGCCAGAGATTTCTCGTAGTAAATTATATCAGTGGCATAAAGGCAAATCTTATGTCCAAAAGAAGCATCAGGAAACATTACAGTAGGTGAGTGATATCCATTTACCATATCAAATAGTTTTTTTGAATAACACATAGCCTGAACAGGGCCTGGAGTTGTAAAATTAGTAGTCATTAGAATTCTAAAAATTTCTTTGGCACTATAAATCTGTACTAATGGATTATCATTTGAAATATTTAAAATTCCTTTTTTCTTTAAAGTTTTTTCAATGTCCCCCCCTTTAGGGCCATTGGTCCCTAAAATCTCCTTATTTTTAATTATTTCAGCCATACCACATATGATTAACCCATTTTTATGCTTAGAATATTTTTCAATTAATTTTGCAAATTCTTCTAAAGCATCAATTTTGAGCATATCATCAGCACCTAAAAAAATCATATAATCTCCAGTTGCAATAGATGTTGCAGAATCTAAATTGTGGGAAAAGCCTACATTATAATTGTGTTCAACTAATTTTATTTTTTTGGAACGATATGATTTTATTACATCAATTGAATTGTCAGTAGACGCATTATCAGAAATAATAAGCTCATAACATGGATAGGTTTGATTTAAGACGCTGTCAATGGTTTCATTAAGATATTTTGCAGCGTTATAATTAGGTACACAAATTGAAAATTTAATTTCAGCTTTCATTTTAAAAAGTATATGTATTATAAAATTTAAAATTTGTGAAGTTCATCTAATTTTAATTTTATATTTCGTTTAATTTTTATGTCGATATCTCCCAGTTTAGATTTTATTTCCTCTATAAATTCTTTATTTGAAAGAACATAATGCCCACAAATTTTAATTAGTTCAATTTTATTTTTCATTGGATTAAACGACTGGTCAACCCATTTTTCCCATCTTTTAGATTCAAAGCATATTCTAAAAAAAATTTCTAATAGTTTTTCATCTTTGATATAACTTAAATAAGTATTGGTTTCAATCAATCCAAATTCTGGAGCTATATTGATTGAATCTAGTCCTAATTTAAATTTTTCTTTAATTAATTCTGTAGGAATATAGTCTCCATTGTGTTCTTTTGAGATAAGATTAAATTTTTTAGCAACCGCCACCATTCTTATTAGTCTTTTTTTATCGTAAGACCCTGTATTATTGACACCTTTCAGAGACGTTCCAGATTGTATAACTAAATATCTTATTTTTTTGAAAACCTTGTGATCTAAAATTTCATTTAAATCTTTGACTAATCTTTCTAATTCATGAACTTTAAATCTTCGAATTGATTCTTCTGTACCAATTTCGAATTCTATTTCATTGTTTAATTTATAACAAAAATTAATCATTGAAGCAGTCAATTTTAAGCCATCATGATAATTAGGATATAATTTCCAAGGGTCAATATGAATAGCATTAAAATTTTTACAATCCTCCTCTAATGATACATAACCATCATCTTCTAAATAACCTTGACCTGGACCAGAATGGTCTCTCTTTATAATCGCTTTAGCATTTACATATTTATTGAACTGATTAGTAGTCCAATTATTAACATATCCACCGTCATGTTCAACTTGTCTTCTAGATGGAATAAAACCAATTTGATTGTCAGTTTCGTCGATATATTCAATTATTGCATCAACAATATTTTTTGACATAGGGCCTATAAAATATCTTACTCTATTCATTTTGTATATAATTTAAATTGCTCAAATGCTTGGTGTTTAGCTATAATTTTACCTTGTTTAGTGTGTGGTCTTCCGTCTATTAAAGTTCCTCTAACATCTACATCAACAGGGGTAGCGTTAAAAATTGTACCATCTATAGACTGCAATAAGTTCCAATCCTTTCTGGTTATTAATCTATAATCAATATTTAACCTACTACAAGTGTATTGAACTGCTTTACTAAAACCTCCATTTCCAAGAATTGTTATATGATTTGGGGGATCTTTAAAAAATTTGTAAACACCAATCCAATCAGTATTATACGCTGTTAAATATCCATTATTATTAATTATGGTATTGGCTGCTCCAATTTTAGCAGCTGCATCATCTATTTTATCTACATATTTAAGAACCTCAACTTTAAATGGCATACTTACTGCAAAACCTGAAATATTCAAGGCTTTTACAGCTTGAATCGATTCAATAATGTTGTTAGAATAAAATGATTTGTAAATTGCGTTAATACCTTGTTTCTCAAATAAATTATTAAAATAAATACATCCATTATTCCCGGGGTTAGCAGAGAATGAACAAAATATTTTTGTGTCCTTATTTATAAATTTCATCTAATAACTCTAAAGATTTAAACCATAACATTTTTCCAAATCTATCATCATGTAATGGCGACATGTTTAAATAAATTATTGCAGTAATTAATTTAACCTTGTTAAAATCCCATCCTTCTTCAATAATCCAATTTTTATAAATATCAACGAATTTTTTAAGACTATTAGGAATTTCATAAGAGTAATTTATAAAAGTTGATCCTTCGGAAAAATCAATAAAATTTTCCTTTTTTTCTAGGTTATATGGGATTAAAATCCCACCATATAATTTTGCTAAATCATAATAAATATCGCCTGCATTGGTTTCATCACCAAAGGAATCCCTCCAATCTATATAACTAAATTTTTCTTCGGTATCATTATAGATGATGTTATCAAACTGTAAATCACCATGAAACAATGAGTAAAAAGGGTTATTATATAAAGGAGTTATATCTACTTTATCAAATACTTCATCATAAGAGGAATATTTAACGCCATTTACAATAAACTTTTGGGATGAATATTTTTCTCCAAATCTATTTTTAAATTTTGCTTTTCTAAAATTTGTTTTCTCTATATAAAACTTATCAAATACTTTTTTTTCAGATTTCTTATCAATAATAGAAGAAGTTATATTTAATTTAAGCTTATCAAGAAATTTGGTGAATATATTCAGAGAGTCCCACTGATATAGAGTCTTACCATTTTCCCATTCATAGCTTATGAAATTTTCAGAACTTTTAAAACCTGATGGAATTAATTTATTTAAAATTTTTGCTCGTTCAATCTTATTTTTTACCAGTTGTTTTTCTGGGTTAAACTTCAAAAAGCGGTTGTTTGATTTATAAGTAATTTCATCAGTAACCTTATATAAAGATAAAGGATCATCATTAAAATATTGTTTGGTTTTGTTTAAATCATCAAGATTTCCAGTATCTAGCCATTTTAAGTGCTTTACTGAAAAGTTTGGATAAGCAGATATTTTATTAAATGCAGAAACTATTTCACCTTTTACTATATTTGACTCTAATTCTTCCCAGAACTCTTTATAGTCTCTAATACTTGCTAATCCTATAAAAGCATTATCAAAACCTTCCTTACTTTTATTTATGAAATCTAAAATTATGTCGTTATTATCAATTTTAACAGTTGAATATTTTTCAGGATATGAAGTAGGATAAACTCCCAACCAATTTCCATCCAAATGAGGTAAATTAGAATCAATAATACAGTCAGCAGTAACAAAATAAAAAGGCTTTTGAAGATGTTTTTTACAATATAATGCTGTTTGACCTGGTCCAGAATTTTCCCCATCATAATCATCAATAGTTACGAATATAAATCTATTTTCTGGATGTGCTAATTCACAATATTGCCTTAATTCATCACCTTTGTATCCGAGGGAAATTACAATTTCATATTCTTTAGGAAATTTTTCAATAATTGAAGAAATAATTGCTTTATTATTGATGGGTAGCATTGCCTTATTAATATTTTTAGTTAAATCTTTTAGTCTGCTACCAACCCCAGCAGCTAAAATAAATACAGCAGGAGTACTGTGCTCAGCTTCAATCTTACCGTCACCCCTATTAAATTCATCGTTTATTCTAAATACATCATCTACATGAGGTGTGGAAACTTCTTGCAGTATTATATCAGTAATTGCTATAACTCTGTGTTTTTTCGGGGGTACAACATCAAAAAACTCACCTGCTTTCATGATTTTTTTTATTATTTCACCCTTTTCATTTTCTAACCATACTTCAGCTTCTCCATCAATAATATAATTGGTTTCATGTTTTTGTTCATGCCATTGAAAACTAGTTTTATAACCTGCATTAATATAAATCCTTTTGTAACAGTAAAATTCATTTAATGCAAGCCATTCCTCTTTTCCCCATGGTTTGTGTACTACTTTATACATTTTTTTTATTTAAAGTTTATGATAATTTTAAATGGATCACAAATATATGAGATTAAATCTTCCATTTGCCACTATATTTAATATTTTTACTTGGTAATTTTTCACGATTATAAGGTTCGAAAAACTTATCCATAATGTGAAGACATGCTTCAGCAACAGCTCTTTCACTTCCGATTCTTTTGGTAACAAAATCTGCATTATCAATTGCATAAATATCCGAACCAGAAGTTGCTATACTATATCCAACTTCCTTAAACACATAATGATCAAATATTCCATCTCCCATATATATAACTTCTTTTGGATTCCATCTTTTCTTTATCCATTGAATTCTGGTGATAGTACTTACTAGATCTAATGGCATCTTCATATCATCAACTATTCTTGATTTTGATATATCAAAACCCCTATGATCTCCAGTAACAAAATGAATTTGTAAATAAGGTTTTAAAAGTGTAATTGCATCATGGTCGTCTGAACCAAAAACTTTCATTATCTTACCATTATCTGTGTAGAAGAACTTTCCGTCGGTCATTACTCCGTCAACATCTAAGACAAATACTTTAGGTTTCATGTTAATTGTTTTTTTATGTTAAATTTATTTAAGATTATTTTAGTAGTCATTATTATAATTTTTATTGTGTTAATTTAAATTGTTTTTATGTAACACTCTATTATAGAATGGAATCAGATTTTTATAAGCATTAGTTGCCAAATATTTTTTAGCTTCAATTCTAGCAGATTTTGAAATTATTAGTCTTTCTGATTCACAATTTATTAGATTGTGAAGTGTATCTGCCATTTTTTCTAGTTCATTTTCACAAAACAAAAAACCTATTTTTTTAGTTACAATTTCGGAGGCGCCTCCTCCCTTAATAGCAAGGACCGGGACTCCAGATGCGGCTGCTTCAATAAAAATTCTTCCGAAGGATTCATATGAATAAGTATGTATTAAAAGCTTTATTTGACTATATATCAATTTAGAAGGAACTATTCCTGCAAAGCTAATTGTCTTTTCTAGATTATTTCTCTTAATTTGATTTTTTAAAGACATAAAATAATTGTCAGAACTATGAGGTAAATTTCCGTAGATTAAAAAATCTACTTCATTACCATATTTACCAAAATAAATAGCAGCTAATTTTATAAATAAATCATGCCTTTTCATCTTTGCCGAAACATTTGCTACCATACCTACAATTTGTTTCTTCTTATTTGTTTGTAAATTAAAAAATTCTGAGTCCACTGAATTTGGCATAATCATTTTATCATTTGATGAATACCAAGGTTTATTCATTTTCATACAATAATTAGAGTTAGCTATTAATCCATCATGAGTTCCATAAATTGATGTAAATTTATCAGGATTAGATAGATACTTGAAATTCGTTATACCTTCAGCGCCCCCAACAACTTCCCTTAAATGTTGTATATGTTTAATTCCTAATTTTTGAGCAACTATTTTACCTAGTTTAGGATATACAGTATTTGAATGTATTATATCTATATTATATTTTCTAACAATTTTTTTTAATCTATAAATAGAAATAAATTCTGGTCCGCCTTTATATAATTTATATAAACTATTCAAAAATTTATTTTTAAAAGCACTATTATTACAAGATGGAATGGAATGTATTGCTTTTAAGTAAAAAACCTTTACTAATTTCTCTTTATCGAATAACTTGCCAAGAATATTTTTTTTACTAAAAGTTAAAACAACAAAACAATTAATACCCCTAGAAGATAGATAAGAGACTTGTTCTAGTAGACTTATTTCTGCTCCGCCTATAATATTTGAAGGTTGTAAAAAAAGAATATTCATTTATTATCTATTATTTAAAAAGTTAAGATTAAATGAAGTTATATTTTCTAAACCTAGTATCCTTATAATTAAAATTAATGATAAAAAAATCTGTGTAGAAAATAAACATATTGAAATAAAAATATCATCAAGATTATAAGCAAAGCAAACTAAAGACAGAGAAATTATAAAAAAAGGAATGATAAATTTAAAAGGAAATTTAATTTTTATAATTGATATTGCATATTTATATAAAATAATTGATCCTAATAAAATTGATAAACAGTGTATCAAAATAAAATTAAATGGCTGATAAAAATTGGAAAATATATAAGCAAATGAAACCATAAATAAAAATGCAATAAAACTTGAAAATGAAGCGTACGATTGATTTTTATGTAATTCATAACCCGCAGGTAATGTAAAATATATAGCTTGAAACACAGGAACTAACATTATGAAAGGAGTATATATAATTCCATCCCAATATTGCTCATTAATTAATAATTTATATAAATGAAGTGAAATGATTGAAAAAACACTCCATAATGATATGATTAATATCCAATAAGATGAGATTAAATTTTTAAAAACATTTGCTTTGTTTTTCTCTTTTTTATGTATATCGAATTTATAAGGAGCCCATGCCATTTGCACCATTGAAACTATAAAGGAAAGTGGTTTTGAAAACTTCCTAGAAACAACATATAAACCAGCAACAATTAAGCCTAATTGTTCATTAATTAAAAACAAAACAAACAAATTAAATAGCTGATGTATAAATTTATGTGGAACTAATGGTAAGCCATAATTAAATAGTTTTTTTAAATTACTAAGATTAAATTTATTGAATATGATATTAGAATGGACATAATAATAATATAATATCATTCTAGTTAAGCTTGTAATTAGTCCTGAAACAAATACACCTTTGACCCCCCATTTGAGTATTAAAACAAGCCAAATAGAAAAAAATAACCCTACAACTAAAACAGAAATATTAATTATAAATATCGAAAAAACTTTTCTTTGAACTCTCAAAATAACAAATCCTAATGAAATTAAATTTTCAAATAAAAGTGTGATTAGAAGTATGTAATATAAATCTGAAGTTAATTTATTTTCAAAAATTAGATTATTTATTAGTTCTTTAAAGGGGATAAGTAAAATTACAAAACAAAAAACATAAATTAATTTGAATAAAACTGCAGATGAAAATAGACTGGTTTTTTCAATATTTGAATCAGACATTGAGAAATATCTAAACAATGCACTGTCTAATCCAAGAGAAACAAGTGGTTGAAAAAATGCTAAGGTTAAAGCAAATATTGCTGTAATTCCATATTCTTCTGGAGATAGAACTTCAGTATAAAATGGAACTAATATTAATCCTGCTAATTGACCTATCAAAGAGCTTAGTCCATAATAAAAAGTATCAGAAAATAATTCTTTAAAATTCTTTATCAAATTGCTATTAGTTTTTGATAAGTACAGCAGACGCTCCAGTAGAAAAAATATCTGCTATTATTGATTTATTTAAAATAGGAATCCTTCTAATAATTTTTGTTAAAATTTTTGTTTTTCCTGATGAAAGAGTATAAAAAGACTCAATATTAAATCCATATTTATAGGCGGCGACCTTAAATTTTTTATATGAAATATCGTTCAAATCATTATGTTTTCTTATTTCACTAATTTTTACTGGATTCCTTCTTAAACCTGGGTAAGCATCATATATTTTTGGATTTAAGTCTGCCCTTCTTTTTAGAACGTTAATTATAGTTTTATCAGAAAAAAACCATTGAATCCAGGGTAACTTCATCCCGTACTTAACATGATAGGCATACTTACTGTAAATTGATGAAAAAATTGGTATAACTAATCTTCCGTTTTTAGATAAAACTCGATGGCATTCTTTAAGAACTCCTTCATAATCAATGAAATGTTCAAATACATTATCAGCAAGAATTAAATCAATGGATTCAGAGTCAAATGGCATTTTTGAAGCATCTGAATTAAAAAATGATAAATTTAATTTTGAAATATTTAACCTATCACATATAAAATTTTTAAAATCATTTGCTGCATCTAATGAGTCATCATTAATGTCTATTCCAATAACCTCCTTTGCCCCATTAATTGCTAGAAATGTTGAAATACCACCATGACCAGATCCTATTTCTAAAATACGTTTATCATAAAAATCAAATTTAACTCCACCTTTTAATTTGGACATATACTGTATTTTTAAAGCATAGTTAAAATTATATTCTTTCTTTGATAACTTTTTAAAATTTGGCTTTTCTTTAGTCGCTTTATTATCTGGGTATATCCAAACTAAATAGAATAAAAAACTTTCTATAATATTTAAATGTTTTTTCAATTGATTTTTTTTATAATCTGATTAATAAATTATTTATTCCCATATTATATAGGACTGAGCAGAACTTATAGGACTTCTAAATACTTTGTATTTATTAATACCAAAAACTTCATCAAATGCAGTTGTTTCTCCGGGAAATTGTTTTGTGTTTAATTCATCAAAACCAATTATTGCACCTTTTGATAATTTTGATTTAATCAATTTCAAACATTCTAGAGTTGGCTTATAAATGTCAAAATCAAAATATGCAAAAGAAATAATTGTATGAGGGTTTTTATCAAGGTAATCACTTAACTTAGTAATTGCGTTTCCTTTTACTATTTCATATTTTTTTATGTGTGAAATAGGACTTTCTGTTTCATGAAATTGCATAACAGAATCTAAATAATTTTCATAGCCCTTTGTAGTTGAATAAGCACCAACCGATGCAATTTCATTATTACCATCTTTTATATCAACAGATGGAAATCCCTCAAATGTATCAAAACCAATTATTTTCCTATTGTGATTATATGGTTCATACATTCCTCTAAAAGATTGGAAAAGTGCCAAATTTTGCCCCCATCTTACACCAAATTCCATTATTACTCCGTTAACATCTATAATCTTTTTATACATTTCATTCATAAAAAGAATTCTTGAGAGTTTCTGCCTATTTATAAATAAACCTAAATTTGACAACAACTCGTCATTTGGAATAGGACATTCTTTGAATAATTTAAAAAAAGATTTTCTATTTTTTAACGTTTCATTTGATGTTTTACTAAATGTGTTTTTTTTCATTTTGATTTAATTAAATTAAGTATTTTGTCTAATGATTCTCCTCTGTATGCATACATCGTTTCAGCAAATTGTCTACAATTTTTGGAATAAATAGAATATTTTGATAAAATTTTTTCTAGACTTTTTTTGAATTCGTTATAGTTTAATGAAATTTCAGCAATTTTATTTTCTAGATATTGATTTATCCATATTTGATCCATATTTTCAGCAATAATTATGATAGGTATTCCAAAAATAGCACTCTCATTTCCAATGCCTGAATTATTAATAACTATAAGATCCGCATCATAAAAATTATTTTTTATTACATCATCATGTCTATTAATTATGTTTGCTTTAGACTTATTTTTAAAGAAGAAATTTTCTACTAAATTATTAATGTCTCCTGGATGTGGTTTAACCATAACCTTAAAATTATTATTTCTCTTAGAGAAATTTGAAATTATTTTACACGAATGTAATACTTGTGATTTTTGGGTAAAAGAGTTCCCACTATTTGGTAAAAATAGAATTTTATTGATGTTGTCATTTTTTTTGTTTTTTATTGGCCAAACGGATTTAAACAACATATCTTTTGTTGGGTCTCCAACAATTTTAATATTACAACCAACTTTGGATTGAAGTAATCTAGATTTGAAAAAGTCACTCCAGACCCAAAATTCATCCAAGTATAAGTTCTCATGTATTTTTGATACTCCAATTACTCCGTGTTGAATAGAGATTAATTTAATAGTTTTATATTTTGCCTTTACTAATGATGTTACAGTTAATGCCTCAACGCCGTCACCTTTAAATAATATTATTTTTTTAATGTCATTTTTTTCAATAAGTTTAATGAAAGCTTTTTCTATTAAATATGAAATTTTAAAAAGCTTCATAATATAATAAGCCCTTATCTTATCTTGCTTAATAAGGGATAAAGAGTAGTTATAAATTTGGAAAAAACACCCTAGAAAATAATCAGAAAAACTATAGAAATTATTGATATTATAAATATCATTCTTGAACTCGGATAATTGAATTTCAAATTTATCTCTAACTGTTATGATTGAAAATTTAACATTATTTTTCTTTAGTTTTTTTAAAATAGGTAATGCTTGTTTTAAATGACTTTTAAAGATTAATACGAATACTATTTTTCTTTTATTATTAATTATAGATCTTTTTGGTTTTAAATTTGACGGTATAAATATTAATTCTCTGAAAAGGCTACGAATGCTTAAAATATTAAGATTAATATTGAATAATAATAGTCTGTTATATATACTGTTAAATATCATTAATTTTTTTGTATAAGAATTCAGCAAAATGAAAATCCATAATCGAATTTATGTCAACAGCTGTTTCAGGCGGCATTAAATAACCCAAAGATTTATCACCTAGAGTAATTCCATTTAAAATATTTATAGTCT
>MDTA01118700.1_pt1 | contig 11504 bp, 16 predicted proteins | sample 811151 | NCBI WGS metagenome assembly MDTA01 (sample SAMN05326648, study PRJNA326480) | marine metagenome | isolation source: seawater | place: Indian Ocean: South | collected 2010 | reverse complement strand
TTATTGTTTCGCCCAGTCGAAGCAGGCGATTTGTTCGCCGTTGCGAGCGATTAGGTAACCGTTTACTAATGCAGGACCGTTCCAACAGCGAGCATCATTCAAGAGTTGATTGGAGGAAATTTCAAGAAATTCGTTTGGATTGGCTGCGATTACGGAAAGTTCACCGGTGTTTCCGAGGATGAGCAACTTTTGCCCAACAAGGAGAATTCGCCCGTAGCCGTATTTTTTTCCGCGCCACATTAATTTTCCGGACTTAGTCTCTAGGCAGACCAGAAGATTCTCGCTGAAACCATAAAGATATCCATCCTTAAGCACGGGATTGGAAAATTTGGCTTTCAGGTTCTTGGACTCCCAAACCGAATCAATTAGGTATTTATCCGCAGCGGAATCTCGAGCGATAGAAAGGCATTCGGCTCCTTTCCCATAACCGGCGGCAAGCAGAAAAGAATTTTTGGAGATGGCAATCGGTTGAACAATCTGGGCGTTGTTTAGAAAAATTTTCCAGGGCGTTTCCCAGAGAGTTTCGCCGTTATTTGGGTCCAACCCTGCAATCTTCCCTTCCAGAGCAACCAAAAGATGATCTTCACCGAGAAGGGAAAGTATCTCCGGGGACATGTACACCCCCTGACCCTTTAGGCGAGAAGTCCATTTCAAATCTCCCGAATCTTTAGCGTATGCATGCACGGCGGATTCCTCGCCGCCCGGATTGAGAATGATTCGATCGTTCCAAACCAAGGGAGACATGGACAATCCCCATTCCGGGAAATTATAATCTTGTTTGAGTATTTGGGTATTCCAGAAGACCTCTCCGCTTTTTGCGTCTAAGCAGGACAGACGGCCATTGGAAAATAGGGTATAGATTTTCCCTTGATGCAAAGTGGGGGTGGACCGGGGGCCGATTCCACTCATTGAGTCCTGCCATTTGGTTGTCTCGGAAACTTTCCATATGGGAAGGCCATCGTCAAGATTGCGGGCAATCAGGACTTCCTGGTTTCCTTCCTGTTCAAGAGTGATAACTAATTTACCGGAAGTGATGATGGAGGAATGACCTTCTCCGCAGGGCATAAACCACCTTGCCCTTGGTGGACGCTTCCAATCAATAGCGACTGTTGAAGTAGGGGCATGACCGTTTTTGGCGGGTCCGCGGTACTGGGACCAGTTTTGCGTAATCTCGCGAAGGGGTGGTCTGTAATAATCCCGGAATAAACCATCATTGCTCTCGGATTTGGAGAGCTCAAAGTGCGGAACCATTCCGCCCCTCCATTCCATGGTTACGCATCCGCTTAAAAGAACTAAGCAGCCCACCTGCAATGAAGGTTTGGATATAATGATATTAACCCTCGAGGGCTTCTTCGATGACTTGAATGAGTTTCCTGGAGGATGGAGAGGTCATGCTTCCGAAACGATCGATGGGTTTTCCATCTTTCCCGACAAGGATCTTTCCGAAATTCCATTTCACATTTCCCGGAAGTGGACCATCCTTTCCGATGATTGCTTCGTAGAGAGGATGCCGGCCCGGTCCATTTACTTCTATTTTCGAATACATCGGAAAGCTCACCCCGAACTTAGTTGAGCAAAACTCCTTGATCTCTGATTCTGAACCAGGTTCCTGACCACCGAATTGGTTGCATGGAAAACCGCACACTACCAAGCCCTTGGTTTTGTATTTAGCATAAAGCTCCTCCAAACCCTTGTACTGTCGGGTAAAACCACATCTAGAGGCAACATTTACCATAAGAATAACCTTGCCTTTGTGCTCGGCAAGAGTGGTGGGTTCACCGTCGATGGTTTTGAGGGCGTGATCGTAGAGTGATTTATTAGAGGCATGAGTGCTGATTGTGCTCATAAGAATAAATGTGGTTAGTTGGATAAACTTCATTATTTGAGAATAAGTTTTATGGTGATTCGTTTTTGGCTTTTTGGATGGGAAGGTGAACTTCAGATCGCTTGAAAGGACCAGGGACAAAAGGCCCGTGCCAATAGACGCCATAGGCTTTGCCAATACCCTCGTACTTATCATTATTTGAAAGCCATTGGTGGAGTTTCAGTTTGTTGTCGAGGAAACGCTTTTCCGAGTAGCCCCCGCGAACACCAATGGCAGCAACCAAAATGGGTGGTAAGGTCCGAACTTTAACCGTACCGGTTGATTGGACTTTCTTAGAAAGATCTTTAGCCCCAACAAAAAAGCGCATTTTCCCGGGTTGAATATCCGCTTCGACTGGAGTGGTCATGGATACTTCGTTTTGATTGATGTAGCGGAAAAGGGTTCTAAACATACCGTTGTTTCCTGAAAAATAGGAATCTTCGGTCTGAGCTTCGAGTGCAACTCTTTCGGGAAGTAGGATGACTTTGACTTCACCAACAGGGGTTTTCTCATGCATGGATTCGTAAGCGATTGCCGTAGTGAAAGATAGTAACAGGCTGCATAGAACAAAAGTTCGGAAAATCGTCATAATTGGTAGTACGAGTGAAGGGCATATTTGGATTGGTTTGAAAAGGAAAATTTCACATTTGGAATTTTTCAAGTCGACTCTGAATTTGTCGCGGATTAAGAGCATATGATTTTCCTGTAAGTCAAATTTACTCTTGGCCCAAGTGGTTTAGCAGTTCTTGGAATTTCATGAGCCCAATGACTTTGCGTCGAACCGCCCATCAGTAAAAAACTTCCATGCTTAAGCATAATTTCCCCACGCAAACCATTTTCGCGGTATTTTTTGTGCCGAAGTTTGAATTTTCTTTCGGCACCGAAACTGACAGAGCCGATGATGGGGTTTTCCCCCAATTCCTTTTCGTCGTCGCTATGCCAAGCGACCCGATCTTTACCGTCTCTGTAGAAATTAATCAAAACCGAATTGAAAGTGGTCATAGAAACCGGTTCGATTATTTTTTTGATCTCCATCAAATCCTTTGTCCAAGGCAAGGGATCCATCCGAATTCCTGAGTAAGAGTAGGACATACCGGGATCTCCATACCACGCCTCCAATCTGGGGACAGGACTTTCTTTTCCATAAAATCGAATGGTGTTCTGTTTCCATTGGATATGTTTAATTAAGGAATTGAGCAAGCGGTCCGAATTTCCAACCGGGAAAAATCTGTCAAAATAAGTAACATCCGCATCAGGTAGGTTGAGAGTTTCCATGATATCGATTTCCAAACCTAGCAGAAATTAGTTGCTTTACAAAAAGATTGATGTGAATTCAGCCTCTTCTTCCAGAGCAATCCGTATTTTTTCTTTACAAGCCTCAGAAAGTTCTGAAGTCAACCGCAGGCGTCTAAGGAATTCCGCAGGCAAGGGGGCAGATGATAGGTGTCCACTGTTCCCAAATTCCAATTCATGGATGTATTGATTGGCCAGTATTACAATATCGATAAGTTTATGGATAGACGGATCTTCGATATTTATTCGATCATTCCGATTTAAGGTATGGTGCCACCGGGTCGTATTTTTAACGATTTCAGATAAACCCCATTTTTCTACGATCAGGGCTCCAAGTAGGTCATGCTGTAGAAAGTTTCTTTTTGATTCTGAGGAGTGGGATGATTCCTTCTTCTTCATGGAATACCTTACTTCCTTAAAGAAAGTTTGTGGTGAATCTTTGAATTTCGCAACCTTGCCAATATCGTGTAATAAACCGCAGGCGTAGGCATTTTCGCTGAGTTGCGATTCGAGGATATCCGCCAAGGATTGGCTAGCAAGGGCGACACCTACGCTATGCATCCACAAACTTTCCAAATTGTATGTTAGTCCATTTTTCTCTTCTTCGAAAATCTTGAATACGGAATTTTGTAAAGCGATCTGTTTAACCTTTTCCAATCCAATTCTTTGCATGGCCTCGGTGATTTCACTGATCCGATCCACAACGCCTTCCCGGTGAGCTACACTGTTGGCAATTCGGAGAATTTTGGCATAAATCGATTTATCCAACTTTAGGATATCACGCACTGCGAACAAGGCAGCATCCGGATTCGCAACGATCCGCAGTAATTCATCCATAATCAGAGGAATGCTTGGGAGTTGGCCCTCCAAATCTTTAACAAGCCTATGGTATTCTTCGGTATATTCAGTCATTTTTTCAGTTGAATTACTGAATATAAAAGAGAGAATTGCAAGAATGTCAAAAATAAAGATTGGCGTGGGTGTCCGAAGATTTTCTTTTTTCAACCTCATGCTTTACCCAGGATGAAGCGGAATTTTTTTATTCATCGATAAGGCTCAATTTTTCGCTATCCTTGTTCAACTCTTGTTCGACTTTCTCCTTAAAATCCAGCAAGTCCTGATGGCTCAATCCGAGCGGGTTCATGAGATTATTTGGAGGATCTTCCACTTGGTTGTGTCCGCTGTTACCAAATTTGAACCTTGCACGATCAATTTGGTAAGTATCACGATATCAATAAGATTGTTGGAATCCGCATCATCAACAACCTCTCGCTTGGATAAGTCCACTTGGTGATGACAGGACGCGACATCAGCGACAAACTTGGAAATTCCCCAGGCTTTCGCGACCATGCCTCCCCAAAGGCCTTAACTAATTGCCTGCCCGGCTACTTCATCGGCATAGAAACTGGTGGCATTGGCCTGTGCGGATTGCAGCTCATTGCAAAGCAGAGTTGGACCAAAATGAAATTTTGTCACTTTGCCAATGTCGTGAATCAATAGACAGGTGTAGGCTAGATCCTGGAGGGTGAAAGTGAGTTTTTCTGCCAGCTTTGAGCTTGTCACAGCTACCCCAACACTGTCCTTCCAAAGAGATTTTAGGTTGAATCCAGCAGGGACATTAACTGATCCGTACAATTCGAGAATTGAGATGTGAAGGGCAATTTTTTTGACTTCCTCAAGACCGAGTCGGGTCAACGTGTCTTCGATTTATTAAATTCTTTCGGCAATGCCTTGTCGGAACACGGTGGTGTTGGTCACTTTCAGTAGCAAAGTGGAAATGGCCATGTCCACATGCAGAAGATCCCTGATGGCATCGAGAGTTGCATCCTTGTCAGAAACGATTGTCATCAGTTCGTTCAGGATCACCGGCAAACTCGAAAGCTTCCCTTTGATCGAATTCACCATAACGGTATGGTCTTGGCTGGAGTAAGTCATTCGTAACATTGTTGTCAGGAACTTCTAAAGAGTCTTAATTGTTTTTTAGTCAAAGAATTACTGGTATTAATCTTGTCCTTATAAATATTGTATTATGAAAATTATCGTGGTTGGAGCCGGCATATCCGGTTGCGTTTGTGCATATGAACTGTCCAAGGCGGGTCACGAGGTCGTGGTGGTTGAGAAAGGACGAGGAGTGGGGGGGAGAATGGCCACGAGACGGATGAAAGGCGCTCGAATCGATCACGGAGCCCAATTCCTTACTGCAAGATCGCCAAGAATGTTGACTCTTCTCGAGCAGTGGAAATCCAACCAAGATGTTGTACCGTGGTATGACCGAATTCCCGACCGACCCGATCTGCCAACCGGGGTTCGTTATCGAGGTTCCATGGGTATGACCTCTCCGGTCAAGTATTTAGCTCGGTCTTTTTCCTCCGAATTGGTTTTTTTTGTCGATCAAGTGGTCCGGCAGGATACAGGTTGGTTGGTCTGCGAGGCCGGTCATTTGGGTCGTAAACTAACCGCCGATCATATAGTCCTCACCCTTCCATCCGTTCAAATGCTCGATCTTTTTGACCGGAGTTCGCTTGTCCTTGATGACGGAACCATGAAACGGCTGGGGGATATTCGTCATACTCGGTGCCTCGCCTTGCTCGGTTTGCTCGAGGAGCGGTCCTGCTTGGATCATCCGGGTACGGTGACTCATCCTGACGAAAAAGTAGACTGGCTCTCTGACAATGAAAGGAAGGGTATTTCGGAACTCCCATCCTTTACTTTGCATGCCAATGACGAATATTCACAAAAATACTGGGATGCTCCGGACCAGGAGCGCGTGCCTCATTTGTTAGGGGTGGCCGAGGAATTTCTGGGAGTGCGAGTCACTCAATGGTCCGTTCACCGTTGGGGATTCGCCAAGCCTCTCGTTACCTTTGGGGATTCCCATTGGCATTCTGATGACTTGGCCCTGACCTTAGCCGGCGATGGTTTCGGTGGAGAGCGCGTCGAGAATTCTGCACTCTCCGGGTGGAATGCGGCGGATGCGATTCTCAAGCGTACCAACTATTAGAAACCAAATTTGTATCCAATTTCGAACACCCCTCCGTCCTCAACATCGCGATCGGAATTTAGGGTAGTTGATTCGATTTCCAATTCACCGGCGAAGTCATAGCCCAGACCTGCGAAAACTGAGTGATGGTCATCCAGGTTCCATTGAAGGTTGGCAAAAAGACGATAGGCCCTAAACCGAAAATTCCGTTGTTCCAAGTTTCCTCCATAGTTGGCCTCGGTATTCCACCGATTGCCGGTGAATTGTCCTCCTAAATTAAGGCTCAAAAGTTTGGAGAATTCATAGGAGTAGCGAATGATCGGTCCAGCTATGGTAAAACTTGAAATCTCGGAAGGCTCCCAGATGAAACCAATTGCAGGGACAAAAAGATCGTCTCCAATTCCAGTGGTATAAACGGCTCCGAAAATCCACTGGAAGCTTTCACTTTTTTTCCATTTTACCCCGGCGAGGGTGAGGTAATTCATTGCGTCTACACCAATGTTTTCGAAATCTCCTGCCAAGTTGGGGTTGAACAGGAAGAGCCAATCTAAATAGTCTGATGAACTCTTGCTCAAAAAAATAGCCAAATCGAGAGAATGCAGATGATCTTCGTTGAGAAGACTGGCATCCGAAATCTTATAATAAGTGGATTGGTACCGAATTCCTGCGGCGATCTTCCAATCTCCGGACTCTTTGTAAAAGAAGGGAGCCCGTACTTCCCATTGGTCCAATCCGATCTCTGTATTCGTTCCATCGATGTTGCGGTCGGATAAGGTTTCATAGGAGATGCGAACGGATGCGAGTTCGGACACAGCTCCCTGTCCAAAAGTAAGGCAGCACAGGCATGAGCTTAGGATCAGAGAAGCGAAAAGGATTTTCATTCCTATTTCCTTACTTTCGATTCGATGAATGGTCAAGGGGAGGTTGCAAATGATCTCAGCAGCCGATAATTCAATGAAGTGCACACCTTAACGCAAACTCAAATTTTACCGGTTTCCAGAATGGAATTGTGGGAATTCATATCAGTTCCGCAAAACCTCAATCGTATCACTCCCGCTGATCTGGCATTTGAAATCAAGGGCGACCCCCCGGAATCTGCATATGCGGGTTTGTTTTTGGAGTACCGGATAAAGATTCCGATACTTGGGTGGACTCCATGGCTCACCGAAATTAAATATGTGGATGAGGGCTTTTCCTTCGTAGATGAACAAAAGGTGGGCCCTTACAAGTTATGGCTGCACAGGCATTGCTTAGAGGAGGTTAAGGCTGGGACAAAGATGACCGATGAGATCCGTTACCAGATGCCCTTTGGCCCTTTGGGATCAATTGCCCATCTTTTTTTTGTCAGGCGAACACTCCGCCGGATTTTCGACTATCGCCGGGAAAAACTCGACGAACTGTTTCCACAAAGCCAATAGGAAGGGTAAACACATGCGTGTTGGCTGGCTCAAGCACTTCATGACTCAAAGGTGGGAGGATCTCCTACTTTTGCACTGGACGGCACCCCAAGATTCACTCCGGTCGACTCTACCTAATGATCTGGAGTTGGATTTGTTTGAGGGGGAGGCTTGGGCAAGCGTGGTTGGGTTCAAACTGACCAATCTTCGTATATCACCTTTGCAGTGGATACCCTGGAGGGATTTTTGGGAAGTCAACTTACGAACCTATGTCCGTAACCGCCAGGGCCAAAAAGGAGTTTGGTTCCACTCCTTGGATTCATCCGACCTTCTAGCTGTTTTCGGAGCTCGCTCCCTCTATGGACTCTCTTATCATTATGCCCAAATTCATAGTTCTCGAAAGCCGAAATCAATTGCCTATTATTCCCGTCGCAAAAGTTTTTTAAAAAAGGCGAAAGCCGAAATCTTTGCGGAATTCCCTGCCGGTAAAAATAAACCCGCTCCCGCAGATTCGGCATTGGATGGTTTCCTTTTGGAAAGATATCGTTTTTGGGCCCGAAGAAACTTTTCCTCAGTATCCGGTGAGGCTCAGGTGATGCATCGACCTTATGATGCCCAAAAAATTGAAAATGCAAGCTATCATGGGGAGCTATTTAAATCTCAGGGGCTTACAGAGCCGGTAACGGGGCCTTTGGTCGCACACTACTGCAAAGGATTTGAGGTGGAAGCCTCAGCCCCATCATGGGCATTTGCGATGGCAGGCCATGCGAACCAAAGATAAGTGAGGTCTTTGATGCGGGTACAACCATAAGCATTGCGTGCCCGCAATTCAGTTAAGTCTGCACTTTTATGACCACGAACCATGGAATCTTCGATCAATGTCCAAAGGTGTTGATCGCGAAAAGCATTGTTGTTTGTAACGTGTCTGCCTGAAATAATTGCTTCGAGGTTTTGGTATTTGGCATAATCCATTTTGGCAGTGGCCAAGGCAAGGGTGCAACCGGGCACTGCATCCTTGAGCAATTCCAAGTGAAACTCTCCATCTGAAGAGCGAGGTGAAAGCAAATTGGCTAAGCAATAAATATTGGCGTCGTATTCGGCGAATTCCACGCACCTCTCAGTTACGGGTCCATCAAAGAAGTTTCCACATCTTACTTTTCCGTTGGAGGAAAAATAGGCATGTTCAGCTCCCCACCATTTGGTTTGCAGAAGCCCCGCACCGTGAAGCCTGAGTTTTTCGTCATCTTCCAAGCGTAATGGATCGAGGTCTGCGAAGGAAGCCCGCATAATTTTGAGTTGATCGCGGCACAAATAAAAGAGACGTCTGGTGTCGGAAATGGTTGGCTCTCCTTCACTTAAACGGTCTGAAAAGAAAGAAAGTGAGGGCATGGTGGCTAGTGCTGTTCGGAGCACCGACCGAGCAGCCGGGTCCTCCCCGTTCAACTCATAGCTCAAATTTCTTTCTATACTTTCGGAATAAGACCTTTGTTTCCGCAAAAACTTGTGTAAAAGAGTAAAATCTCCGGAGGCAGCTTTGGAATCACCAGCGACCAATGGAGAGAGTTCGATTAGACTCTCGTAATTTCTTTTTATGTCATCCCTGAGAAAGGATGAAGAAACATCACCTAAATCCACACTTCCTCCGCCACCTTTGTAACGGGCCGTGAAAGATGTAAAATTATCACGAAGGATTTCTATTTCCTTACTTTCTAAAATTGGGTCAAGGTTGAGACGCGGTTGTGTGTGTTCCATTACCCGAGCACGAACCTCACTACCTAAAGTTGCAGATTTAGATGTAAGAGAAAGTTTCGCACAATCATCCTGGGCTTCTACGAGTGACTTTTTAGCGTCATCATCATGATCTAAAAGTGCTTCGAAAAGCAGAGAATCTTCCTTAGGTAATATACCAAGGGTGTAATCCAGAGCCGTCTGTCTTAAATCTTCCAAAGTTTTTTACATATCGAGGTTGAGTGCTGATTGCAAATTGTGCGTGTGAATCTGATAAATTTTATATCCTAAGAGTGGACAGAGAATTTCTCAATTTTTCGACTCCCAAGCGTATCCTTGATTTGACCGTTCCCAGAGATAGGTCGAGCCTTTCAGAAATCTCCTTATGATTAAATCCTTTAAAGTAGGAAAGTTCGAGAACTTGTCTTTGATCCGGGGGAAGCATCCCAAAAGCTAATTTCAGTTGCTTGCGTTCATCATTGAGGGTGGCTTCCTCGGCTCCGTCAGTCTGGCTGAAGTCTTCCTTTTGGTTTAAAACCTCATCGGTTTGTCCGCGATCCAACCTTCTCTTTCGTGAACGGTAGCGGTCAATGCTTCGGTTACGGGTAATAACGAGCAGCCAACTACTGAATTTTCCTTTGGAAGGTGAATAGGAGTCTGGTTTTCTCCAAAGATAAGCAAAGACATCCTGAATAACTTCCTCTGCTTCCCATCGATCGTTAAGAACCTGTAGGGAGAGTGAAAACATGGCAGATGCAAAGCTATCATACAATTCCGCAAAAGCTGCGGAATCGCCCTCTTTGATTCTGTACCAAATTTCGTTTTCTATTTTTGGCATAGTACTTTTTGCCAAACTAAATTAGTGTCTTTTAAGCGGATTCAACGCAATTGATTTTTTGCAATTGTAGGAAATAATTGAATAATTTCCGATGTTTGCCCTTTTTCTGGGGTTAGGTCTTGTGTTGATGCGTCTTTTCTTTAAAGCAAAAGAGGGTTACCTCTGAAGGCAAGTGGCAAATGAACGACTTTACCTCCTAGGCGGTGAGATTCGAACACAGAAGAGACAAAGGAAACGGTGCTGGTTCCTTCATCCAAGCCACAGAGGGGCTCTTCACCGTTCTCCAGGCAATGGATCAGATCGATCAGAGCAGCGTAATGGTTGCGAACGGTTCCGTCTACATCCTCCCTCTCCTTTTTACCAAGCCCCGAAGAAGTTAATGGGATCCTTTCTTTGCTGTGTTTACCTACTTTTCCATCATGGAAATGGACGAGTGGTTCCTGATCGCAATGGATCTCAAGAGTACCTTCTTCCCCCATGATATCCAAACCGAAACCCCTCTGTCTCGAGCCTTGCCCTCGAACCGAATCGAAAGTGGCGGTCCATCCGTTTTCCATCTTCCACTCGGCATGAATCTCATCACCTACCAGGGGTCCGAGCCCTTCATTCCCTTCATATATTTGGTTTTGCGTCGCAATCTTTCCATTGGTCTTTATCGTAGCTGTGCATGAGACAGGTTTGCCCGCAAAGGCATGAAATAAGTCAAAGACATGTGTGCCCAGCACCCAAAGGTCCTCACCGCCACCCCGATGATCTTGCTTTCCTCGGCCTCGCATGGCAAGCACCTGACCCAAGAGACCGTCCTTAATTAGTTTCTTTGCGACAGCGAGGGCAGGGTGGTAGCGGTTCCGATGTGCGACTGCCAAAAGCGTTCCCGAACTTTTGCAGGCTTCGGAGATGAGATCACAATCTTTGAGGCTCCGGGCAAAGGGCTTTTCCACATAGATCGCTTTCGCTCCGAATTCACAGGCAGCCTCGATCATCGGCACACGCTGATCAACATGCCGGGGGCATATGGCGACGAAGTTGGGTCTTTCTATCTCCAACATTTTTCGGTAATCCAGATATCCGGTGCCTTGCCCAACTCTCGCCAATGCCTTTTGAAGACCCTGAGGATTCGCATCTGCAACTCCAACCACGGAAACCATGGGATGCATTTTCCACATTTTGTCCAGTCCGTGTCCGAAATTTCCCCGACCGGTGTGCCCGATTACGCCGACGGAGTAGGTTGACAGCGTCTTTCCTTGGATGAATAAAGGGATGCTTGCGAGACCGAAAGACTGGAGAAAAAGCCTACGGTTCGCGTTCATTAGTCCTCCAACTGGTGAGCTTGCAGATCGTTGAGGTCGATGATTTCCAAAGCGGACATCTCACAGGATGCAAGTTTGACCCTGGGTGCCATTC
>MDTA01001746.1_pt1 | contig 11504 bp, 10 predicted proteins | sample 811151 | NCBI WGS metagenome assembly MDTA01 (sample SAMN05326648, study PRJNA326480) | marine metagenome | isolation source: seawater | place: Indian Ocean: South | collected 2010 | reverse complement strand
TGTAAAATGATTACTGGTTTGAAAAAAGAATACCCAAAAGCAAGCAAGTCTGTGTTACAAAAAGCTCAGTATGAGCAAAAAAAATTCAAGTGTAAATCTTGAAAATTATTTGAATAGTTTTAAAGGCCTTTCACAGGTTTATTTAGAATTTAAAAAAAAATTAGATAATCAAAGAATAAAATCTTTAGTCGTTGCAGTTTCTGGTGGGCCCGACAGTCTTGCTTTAGCAGCTCTTACAAAAGTTTATAGTAATAATAAAAAACTAAAGGTATACTTTGTACTAATTAACCATAATTTAAGAAAAAACTCATTACAAGAAGCGAGAAAAGTAAAACTTTTACTTAAGAAAAAAAAAATATTTTTACATATTATTTCAAATAATCTTAAAATTACTAAAAATATTCAAAGTCAAGCTAGAAAAATAAGATATGATTTGCTATCAAAATTTTGCAAAAATAATAAGGTCAGAACTATACTCACTGGCCATAATCTTGAAGATCAAGTTGAGACATTTTTTATTAGATTATCTAGAGGGAGCGGGTTAACAGGCCTATCTTCCATGAGACCTTTAAGTGTTTTAAAAGGTAATATAAAATTATTTAGGCCATTATTGGATGTAGAAAAAAAAACCCTTATTAAAATTTCAAAAAGTTTTTTTGGCCTATTCATCCAGGATCCATCTAATAAAAACTCAAAATTTCTAAGAACTAAAATAAGAAATTTAAAAAAACCTTTAAGACTTAGTGGAATAAATTACGAACAGATAAAAAAATCTATAGATAATTTGGCCTCAAGCAGAGAGGCACTAGACAAGTATTATAAAAGAACAATAAATACATTGGTCCAAAAATCAAGGAATGAAGTATTTATAAACTTAAAAAAATTAAAAGAATGTTCTAATGAATTAAAATTGAGAGCAATAAACGAGTCGATTAAATATTTAAGGAAAAATTATTATAACCCAAGATCAATAAAGGTGTTAAATATGGTAAAAAAAGTCGAGTCCAAAACATTTAAAAAATCAACTTTAGGTGGATGCATTTTTATTAAAAAAAAGGACACATTATGCCTGAAACCTGAAAATATCTGATATTTTTGTATTTTTAGATATAATTTGTCTTATTTACAACTTAATTAAAACTAAAATATACTTGTTAATTATAAATAAATACTTATTTAAACTTTATGAATTTAAAAAACTTAATCATGTGGGTCATAATAGTCATGCTTTCTGTAGGGCTATTCAATATGTTTCAGGACCCTAACAAAATCAATTCAAGCAAAAGTTCACTACCGTTTTCTAATTTTTTGAATGAAGTTGACGCTGGTAGGGTGGTTGAAGTCCAAATACAAGGTAACAATATTTCAGGTATTCTCGCTGATGGAAAATCTTTTAATACCTACTCACCTAATTACCCTGAGCTAGTGGATAGACTTTCCGAAAAAGGAGTTAGTATAGTTGCTTCTCCTCAAGAAGATAAAATGCCATCACTTTTAGGAATATTACTTTCGTGGTTTCCGATGCTTCTATTGATTGGAGTCTGGATATTTTTTATGCGCCAGATGCAAGGAGGTAAAGGTGGAGCCATGGGCTTTGGAAGGTCTAAAGCAAAATTACTTAATGAAGCTCAAGGCAAAGTGACTTTTAATGATGTTGCTGGTGTAGAAGAAGCAAAAGAAGAGGTGGAAGAGATAGTTGAATTTTTAAAAGATCCAAAAAAATTTAGTCGTCTAGGAGGAAAAATTCCTAAGGGAGCTTTATTAATTGGCCCTCCAGGTACTGGAAAAACTCTTTTAGCTAAAGCAATTGCAGGTGAAGCAAATGTTCCATTCTTCTCTATATCTGGTTCCGATTTTGTAGAAATGTTCGTAGGTGTTGGAGCGTCAAGAGTTAGAGATATGTTTGAACAAGGTAAGAAACATTCTCCTTGTATAATTTTTATTGACGAGATCGATGCAGTTGGAAGAAGTAGGGGAGCTGGCTTAGGTGGAGGAAACGATGAAAGGGAACAGACTTTAAATCAATTACTTGTTGAGATGGATGGTTTTGATACAAATGAAGGAATTATTCTGATAGCTGCTACTAACAGACCAGATGTTTTAGATCCAGCTTTACTAAGACCAGGTAGATTTGATAGACAGGTTGTGGTCGGTAATCCTGATATAATTGGGAGAGAGGCTATATTAAAGGTTCACGTTAAAAAGATTAACACTGGACCAGATGTAAAATTAAGAACAATTGCTAGGGGAACTCCTGGATTTTCTGGAGCTGATTTAGCTAATTTAATAAACGAGTCAGCATTGTTAGCTGCAAGAAAAAATAAACGAGTTGTAACAATGTCAGATATAGAGGAAGCAAAAGATAAAGTAATGATGGGCGCGGAGAGAAGATCTATGGTAATGTCAGAGGATGAAAAAAAACTAACAGCTTACCATGAAGGAGGTCACGCTATCGTAGCTTTAAACGAAAAAGCTTCAGACCCAATTCATAAAGCAACAATTATACCAAGAGGTAGAGCACTTGGTATGGTTATGAGATTACCCGAAAGAGATCAATTATCAGTTACAAGAGAAAAAATGCATGCTGACATTGCAGTCGCAATGGGAGGAAGAATAGCTGAAGAAATAATTTTTGGTCATGATAAAGTAACCTCAGGAGCCTCTTCAGATATTGAGATGGTAACAAAGATGGCAAAAAATATGGTCACTAAATACGGAATGAGTTCAGAACTTGGTACTATTGCGTATGGTGAAAACGAAGAGGAAGTCTTCCTAGGCAGATCTGTGACTAAGCAACAGAATATGTCTGAGGAAACAGCAAAGAAAATTGATTATGAAGTTAAAAAAATCGTAGACAAAGGGTATGAGAGAGCTAGAAAAGTTCTTACTGAGAAAATTGATGATTTGCACAAGATTGCTAAAGCTTTACTAATTTACGAAACATTATCAGGAGACGAAATAAGAGATTTAATATTGAAAAATATTAAACCAACTAGATCATTTAAAGAAGACGAAAATGAAGATGGGAAGTCTTCTTCAGCATTGGGTTCTCTAGGTTTAAAACCAAAACCTGCAATTTAAATTCATGATAAAATATTACACTCGGGCGTGTAATTTTTATTATGGCAATTTAGCTAAGTTTTTAATCAAAAAAAAAAAAGCTTTGCCACTGTGTGGTAATAATCATACTGCTTTTGATCAGATAGAAATATTTTCAAGGAAAAATAATAAAATTAAAAGCCAAATTATCAACATAAATGGCGTTAAAGCCCTAAGTAAAGATCAAAAAAAAAATATTTTAAAAGATTTAAAAAAGATTACCTCAAAGAGAAAAAACTTTTTAAAAAAAATTAATTTTTCAACTCCCTCAATAATGGGAATTTTAAATTTAACACCTGATAGTTTTTCAGACGGAGGTAAATTTAATCGTAATGATAAATCATTCAATCATATTTCAAAAATGATAGAGTCTGGGGCAGATATAATTGATATTGGAGGAGAGTCTACTAGACCGGGATCAAAAACTATTAATACAAAGTTAGAATGGCAAAGGGTAAAAAATGTAATTAAAACATTTAAAAAAAAATATAAAAAGACTTGTTTATCATTTGATACAAGAAAATCAGATTTGATGATCAAAGGTTTAGATTTTGGTGTCGATCTAATTAACGATATTTCCGGATTTACTTACGATCATAATTCTCTCGCAAGAATTAACAAATGTAAAATTCCCAAGGTTCTTCATCATATCCAAGGAACCCCAAACACGATGCAAATAAACCCAAAATATAAAAATGTGTTACTTGATATTTATGATTTTTTTGAAAAAAATATTAATGACAATTTTACAGATGACAAAATAATTTTAGATCCTGGCATTGGATTTGGTAAAACTTTGAAACATAATTTGACTTTAATTTCTAAAATATCTTTGTTTCATAGTCTTGGTTTCCCAATTTTGTTGGGAACTTCAAGAAAAAGATTTATTAGTGAAATATCTGGCAAGCATGATAGTAAAGAGAGGATTGGAGGAACACTAGCTTCTGTCCTTTATTTGCTATCACAAGGGATACAAATTTTCAGAGTTCATGAAGTTAGAGAGGTAAAACAGGGAGTCTTAGTTTTTAATGAAATATTAAATAAAAAATGAAAAAAAAATATTTTGGTACCGACGGAATACGTGGAACAGTAAATCAAGGAAATATAACAGGAGAAAAATTCTTTAAATTTGGCCTAGCTTCAGGTACTTATTTTAAAAATCAAAAAAAAAATAAACAGGTCGCAATTATAGCTAAAGATACAAGGCTTTCAGGATATACTTTAGAACCAGCACTAGTATCAGGTTTAGTCTCAGGAGGAATGCATGTTTTTACCCTAGGACCGCTTCCTACCAATGGATTAGCTATGCTTACTAAATCTATGAAAGCAAACATGGGTATAATGATTACTGCCTCACATAATCCTTATTATGATAATGGTTTAAAATTATTCGGCCCAGACGGGATGAAGCTATCAAATAAAATTGAAAAAAAAATTGAGAAATTAATTGATGCAAAAAATACTAAGCAACTAACAGATCCAAAGCTTCTTGGAAGAGTCAAAAGATTAGAGGATGGTAATGAAAAATATATTCAAATTTTAAAAAATAATTTTCCAAAGAATTTTAATCTTAAAGGCATTAAAATAGTTTTAGATTGTGCTAATGGTGCATGTTATAAGGCTGCTCCGAAATTGCTGAAAGATCTAGGAGCTAAAGTATTACCTATTGGCATCAAACCAGATGGGTTAAATATAAATAAAAAATGTGGATCAACATATCCATCTAAAATTAAAAAAGCAGTCAAAAAATTCAAGGCCCATGTTGGTATCTCATTTGACGGAGATGCAGATAGAATTATTATGTGCGATGAAAAAGGAAAAATTATTGATGGTGATCAAATCATAGCAATGTTAGCAAAAAGATGGAAACTTAAAAAAATTTTAAAAGGTGGAGTAGTTGGAACCTTAATGTCTAATTTTGGTTTGGAAAAATTTTTGAAAAAAGAAAAAATAAAATTTGTCAGATCTAATGTTGGAGATAGATATGTAAAAGAAAAAATGCAGAAATTGAACTTTAACTTAGGTGGTGAACAGTCCGGACATATAATTTTAGGGAAATTTGCAACTACTGGCGATGGTCTATTAGTAGCTTTAGAGGTATTATTTTCACTTAGAAAACGAAAAAAAGCTAGTAGCTTACTGAATATTTTTAAACCTTTGCCTCAAATATTGGAAAATATTTCTGTTAAAGATAAAGATATAATTAATAGCGCAAAGTCTAAAAGCGCAATAAAAAAAGCTTTTAAACTTATGAAAGGAAAAGGAAGAATTTTAGTAAGGAAATCAGGTACAGAGCCTAAGATAAGAATTATGGGAGAGTCTGATGATAGAAGACTAATTCTAAAATGTATTAAATTAATTAAAAGATCGATAAAAAATTGAAAACAAAATCAAAAATTTTAATTATTGCAGGTTCCGACTCATCAGGGGGCGCAGGTATTCAAGCAGACATAAAAACAGTAACATCATTAGGTGGATATGCGATGACGGCAATAACTGCCGTGACAGCACAAAACACCACAGGCGTTGCCTCAATTATTCCTTTAAGCCCAAAAGAAATTGAAAAACAAATTTTATATACCTCAAAGGATATAAAGCCTGATGCGATTAAAATTGGTATGCTTCACTCATCGAAAGTAATTTACTCTATTATCAAAGCATTAAAAAAAATAAAAAACAAAAAAATTATTTTAGACCCTGTTATGGTTGCTAAGGGTGGTTCAAAATTAATTAGCAACTCAGCTATTAAAACTCTCAAATATAAATTGATCAAAAATGCTTTTTTAATTACTCCTAATATCCCTGAAGCAGAAATCTTAACGAATACAAGAATTAAAAATGTGAAAGATATGATTGATGCTGCAAAACTTCTATTAGGGTTTGGTGTTAAAAATGTTTTACTTAAAGGCGGTCATTTAAAATCTAAACACTTACAGGACGTATATTTAAATAGAAAAGAAATAAAAATTTTTAAAAATAAAAAAATCTTTACCAAAAATACACATGGCACAGGTTGTACGTTGTCAAGTGCAATAACCACTTTTTTATCATGTGGAAAACCTATAAAGAAATCTTGTGAGTTGGGAATTAAATATGTTAACCAAGCTATAAGATCTAATCAAAATTATGGTAGGGGTCATGGTCCAATTAATCACCTGAATTCAATAAGATTAAAAAGAGAATTTAATTAATGAAGAATGTTGTAGTAGTAGGTTCGCAATGGGGGGATGAAGGAAAGGGCAAAATAGTTGATTGGCTTTCTAGCGAAGCCGATGTAGTAGTGCGTTTTCAAGGAGGCCATAATGCTGGCCATACACTAGTCATCGATAAAAAGACTTTTAAGCTCAGATTATTACCATCTGGAATAGTGAGAGAGGGAAAAATATCCATTCTTGGTAATGGTGTAGTAATTGATCCTTGGGCACTTCTAAGCGAAATTCAAGAAATTAAAAAACAAAAAATAAACGTTACTCCTGAAAATTTCATGATTTCAGAGTCCGCCTCACTAATCTTACCATTTCACCAAGAAATGGACGAGATCAGAGAGAATGCAGCAGGAAAAGGGAAAATTGGAACTACTAGACGAGGAATTGGGCCGTGCTATGAGGATAAAGTTGGAAGAAGATCCATTAGAGTGATGGATTTAAGATCTGAAAAAAATCTAGATAAAAGACTTGAGCATGTTTTATTGCATCATAACGCAATTAGAAAAGGGTTAAAAAAGAGAGAATTTAAAAAAAACGAATTAAAAAAGCAGTTACTTAAAATTGCACCAGAAATATTAAAATTTGCAAAGCCCATTTGGATGAAATTAGACGAATTTAAAAAGAATAGGAAAAAGATATTATTTGAAGGCGCTCAAGGAATCCTCCTAGATGTGGATCACGGTACATACCCTTATGTAACTTCGTCTAATACTGTGCCAGCAACAGCTGCTACTGGATCAGGCTTAGGTCCAAGTAACATAGGATATATTTTAGGAATTACGAAAGCATACACAACAAGAGTTGGAAGCGGCCCATTTCCCACTGAGTTAAAAAACAAAATAGGGGAGAGCCTTGGAAAAAGAGGAAAAGAATTTGGAACTGTAACTGCAAGAAAGAGAAGATGCGGTTGGTTCGACGGTGTTTTAGTAAGGCAAACAGTGAAGATTTCTGGGATAAATGGCATTGCTCTTACTAAGCTTGATGTTTTGGACGAATTAGATGAAATTAAAATTTGTGTTGAATATGAATTAAATGGAAAAAAAATCGACTATTTGCCAGCAGCTTCCGAAGACCAGTTCAATATTAAACCAATTTACAAAACCTTCCCAGGTTGGAAGTCTAAAACACAGGGTGTAAGAAATATGAGGGATTTACCAGAAAATGCAAAAAAATATATTTATGCGTTAGAGGATTTTATAGGCGCGAAAATATCAAGCGTCTCAACTAGCCCAGAGCGAGATGATACGATTTTAATTGAGGACCCATTTAAATATTAATTTACAGGTAACAAGTTTTTAGATTTACTTGCATTGATCATAGATTTTTGCAATTTCTCGAATGCCTTAGTTTCTATTTGTCTAATTCTTTCTCTACTAATCTTATATTTTTTACTTAATTCTTCCAATGTTTTAGGATTTTCGGATAGCCTTCTTGCCTCTATAATTTCTTTTTCTCTTTCATTCAAAATTTTCATTGCGGTATTTAATAATTCTTTTTTGTCATCATATTCTTGTTTTTGAGAGACTATTAATTCTTGATCTAAACTGTCATCGACAAGCCAATCTTGCCACTCATCTTGTTCCCCAGCTTTAATTGGATCATTTAAAGATTTTTCTTGACCCATCATTCGTCTATTCATATTGATTACTTCATTTGAATCTACATCTAATCTTTTAGAAATTTCATCTACTTGTTCATCTTTGAGGTCCCCCTCTTGGCCTGGTGCGATTTGATTTTTTAGTTTTTTTAAATTAAAAAACAGTTTTTTTTGAGCGGTTGTAGTTCCCATTTTCACAAGACTCCAAGATCTAAGGACGTACTCTTGTATTGCAGCCTTAATCCACCACATAGCATATGTAGCAAGCCTAAAACCTTTATCCGGGTCAAACTTTTTAACAGCCTGCATTAAACCTAAATTTCCCTCAGAGATTAATTCATTTACTGGTAGACCGTAACCCCTGTAACCCATAGCGATTTTTGCAACTAACCTTAAATGACTTGTAACTAGTTTGTGCGCTGACTGTAAATTACCGTTTTCTCTCCAATTTTTGGCCAACATATATTCCTCCTCAGCATCTAACATCGGAAATTTTTTAATTTGCGCTAGATATACAGAGAGACCACCGACAGATGGCGTAGGAAGATTACTTAGATTTTTGTTACTCATATCTCTGATTTATATATTTTTTTCTATTTTTCAACTGCAAAGTTTATTAAGCAAATTTAACATATTTTTAAAGTCTGCAGGCATATTTGTCTTAAATTCTATCCATTTTTTTTTTGTAGGATGTACAAATCCAAGTGTTTGCGCGTGTAAAGCCTGACCTTTAATGTCATTTAAATTTTTAAAAAAAACTTCATTGATTTTTTTAAATTTTAATTTTTTTACCCCATATTGATTATCTCCAAGAATTGAAGTTTTTTTGTATTTCAAGTGAACTCTTATTTGATGAGTTCTTCCAGTTTCTAGCTCACATTCAATTAAGCTAATTTTTGGAATATTTTTGACATTGAATGTTTGAATTGTTTTGTAATTAGTAATTGCTTTTTTCCCTTTAATTTCACTCACAGTCATAAGCTGTCTGTTCTTCTTACTTCTAGATATCAGTGTTTCAATTCTTCCTTCTAATGGTCTGATTATTCCCCAAATTAAGCATTGATATTTTCTTTTGATTGTATGATTGCTAAATTGTTTACTAAGATTTGAATGAGCTAAATTATTTTTTGCAACTATTAAAAGACCACTAGTCTCCTTATCAATTCTATGTACAATCCCTGGTCTCAATTCGCCGCTTAAGCTAGATAAATTATTTTTATATTTATAAACTAAAGCATTAGCTAAAGTATTTTCATAGTTTCCTGCTCCTGGGTGAACAACCATTCCTTTTGGTTTATCTATTATAAGAATATCTTTATCTTCAAAAATTATATTTAGTTTTATTTTACTTGGCTTTATTTTTATTGGAGCTTCGTTCTCTAAATAAAATTTTATTGACTGTTTAAACTTCACTTTTTTAGAAGGCAAATTCACTATTTCACCATTTATTGCCACTTTTCTTTTCTCAATAGCTTTTTTTAAACTTGAACGTGTCAAATGTGAAATATGATTAGAAAGACATATATCTAATCTTTTTTCTGCATCTTCATTATTAACTAAAAATTCAATTGTATTATTCTTCATTTCAACTAAATTATAACCTATTGCGTTCGTAGCTCAACTGGATAGAGCGTCTGACTTCGGATCAGAAGGTTGAGGGTTCAAATCCTTCCGGGCGCACCAAAAATTGTAATTTCGCATCAAAAATTATAAAATGATTTAAAAAGAACATTTAAGAGAAAAAAAGCTTATAAGATAAATTCCCTTAATTTTTCCTTATTTTCTCTTATATATTTTGGATAAGAGTAATCTATCTCAACTTTTTCATACTTAAAATCTCGATCAAGTAGATCTTTATTATTATCAATTTTTTCTTTTATTATCTTAACATCATTAAATTTTTTATTATTGAACTGTTGCTCGGCATAGGATGTGAGCTTCTGAGAAATTTGTTGTGGTGTTTTTACAAAACTAAAATGCCAACCACCGTCATATATTAATTGAGGACGTTTTGGCTTATAAAATTTCCAAAAAGGATATTTCTTAATTTTTATATTTCTTAGCCATTGCGGGGATTTCAAATTTTTTTTTTGACAAATTTTAGTGCCTCCCCAATCAGGTAAAGTAGTATTATGTAAGTTTAATTTTAATTGGAAATCTTTTTGGACAAAGCAAGCATATATATTTTTTAAATTATACTCTTTTATTTTTTCAGGTCTAGGTATCTCATCGAGATCTGAAATCATGATTAAATCTTCGTCTGAGCAATCAGAATATCCTCTTTCCAAAGCATTTCTTTGAAACTGATCTCTGACATGAGCGGAGGACCAATTTTTTTTTAATCTTTCTACATCTTTTGGAAGATCGTCCACTATTACGTACCGAATTTTTTTTTCAAATTTTTTAAATTTGTTTCGATCAAAATTAAGGTTTTTTTTATTTCCTGCATGATCCATAGTTGCTTCAGCAATTACAAATCTATCCACCTGATCGTTAAGTACGTTCAGCCTTATATCAGTCATAAGGTCTTCATCAAAATACATAAAACAATCAACTAACTTCATTTTTATTCACCCATATTTATTAAAGTTCCTCTTTTTTTAGCTCCAAAATACGAAATATAAAAAATAACAATTCCAAAGATAAAATAAATGATAGATATGAAGATCGATTTGACAATGTTAAAATAATTTACAGTTTCGGTCATCAATATACTTCTCATTTCTTCAAAAATATGGACTAGAGGTAAGCATTTTGCAATTAATTGTAATATATTTGGTAATATTTCAATAGGATAATAAATGCACCCTAACGGCGCTAAAAAAAATAAACTCGCCCAAGCTATATTCTCAAAAGATGGTCCATATCTAAGTAACCCCGATGTCACAAGTAAGCCTAAGGTTATTCCAAATAAATATAAGCCGATTAACAAAAATATTAAAGGGATCCCTAATTTTAAAACAGACACTCCAAATAAAGGAATTGCTATCAGAACTGCAGGAACCAAACCTATTAAAGTTCTTATTATAGCAGTTAAAGTTAGAGCAGCTATTATTTCTCTTATTTTAATCGGAGCTATGAATAAATTTGTAAAATTTCTACTCCAAATTTCCTCAAGAAACATCATGTTAAAACTTATACTAGCTCTGAATAGAAAATCGTAAAGTATTGCAGCGGTTAAAATTATCCCAACAGTGTTACTGTAATATTCAGAATTAAGTGTAAAAAATTTTGATATAAAACCCCATAGAAATATTTGTACAGTTGGCCAATAGATTAAATCTAACACCCTTGGGAACGAATTCATTATTAAATAAAGATGTCTTAAACCAAGTGCATATATTTTATTAAAATTCATCTTTACTCCTAGCTAGTTTTAAAAAAGTTTCCTCTAAGTTACTTCTACCATGCTTTTTAATTAGTGTTTGACATGTTCCTCTGTCAATTATTTTACCTTGTCTCATCATTATAATACTGTCACAAAGCCGCTCTACTTCATTCATGTTATGCGAGGCAAGCAAAATTGTTATTTTGTTTTTAGACTTATATTCTTGTATATAACTTCTTATAAAATCCCCGATATCTGGATCTAAACTGGCTGT
>MDTA01165600.1_pt1 | contig 11505 bp, 10 predicted proteins | sample 811151 | NCBI WGS metagenome assembly MDTA01 (sample SAMN05326648, study PRJNA326480) | marine metagenome | isolation source: seawater | place: Indian Ocean: South | collected 2010 | reverse complement strand
TCCATCATGTTAAATTATTACAAATTATATTAGATGAGTCAGGTTATTCTTTGATGCTTAAAAATAAAAAAGATCTAGAAAATGAAAATAGATTGGAAAATATAAAAGAGTTACTAAGTGCTATGAAAGAGTTTGATAATTTAGATAGTTTTTTAGAGCATGTCTCATTAGCTACATCTATTGATCAGGATTGGGATGGTCAGAAAGTTAATTTAATGACAATGCATGCTTCAAAGGGTCTGGAATTTGATGTCATTTTTTTACCTGGTTGGGAAGAAGGTTTATTTCCTCATCAAAAATCCTTAGAAGAAAAAGGGCAAAAGGGTTTAGAAGAAGAAAGACGTCTTGCATACGTAGGTATCACAAGAGCAAAAAAAAAAGCTTACATCTCCTTTTCAATGAATAGATTTTATCAAGGCGATTGGATAGATAGCATGGCATCAAGATTTGTGGAGGAGCTTCCAGAAAAATTTATAGAAAAAAATACTTTTTATGATCAAAACGAAAGCCAAGATGAAGAATTCGAATTTAATCAAGATTTTGAGGTTGAGGAAGGTACCAGAAGCCCAGGTTGGCTTAGATATCAAAAAAGAATTAAATGATTAAAAAAAAATTAAGCTCTTTTAAAAGTTTACTCAAAATTTATAAGTTAGATGGTTATATTATTCCAAAAAATGACTGTTACTTTACTGAACAAGTTAAACACGATAGGCTAAGGCTTATAACAAATTTTAGTGGGTCAGCAGGAATTGCTATTGTTTTAAGAAAAAAAAATTATCTTTTTGTTGATAGCAGATACACAATTCAGGCAAAAATCGAGGCAGGCAAATTTTTCAAAACTGTGGAAATACATAAAAAATTGCCCAAAAATAAATTTAAAAATATTAAATTAGGATTTGATCCAAAATTGTTTACCTATAATCAGTTAAAATACTTTTTTGGTGAAAAGATTGTTTTAAAACCAATAAAAAAAAACTTAGTAGATCAGGTTTTTAAAGTTAATAAAACTATAAGTGAACCCTTTTTTTCATTGCCTAGTTCAGCTGTAGGCCTATCACACACAAAGAAGATAGCAATTTTATCAAAATATATTAAAAATAAGAAAGCAGATTTTATTTTTATTAGTTCTTCAGAAAATATCGCTTGGTTATTAAATATTAGAGGATCAGACACCCCTTTTTCGCCCCTGCCGAATTGTAACATGTTAATAAAAAAAAATAAGGAGGTATATCTAATTACTGAAAAATATAAGTCTAAGAAATTGCTTTTAGAAAAAAAACTATTCCCATATCAAATTACAGAAGCCGAAAATTTTGAGAAATTAGTAAAAAAACTGAAGGGAAAAAAAATTATTGTGGACGATAAAACTCTATCTATTCATAACGAAAATATCATAAAATCAAAATTTTCTATTATTGACCGTGTTGATCCATGTTACTACTTTAAATCAATTAAAAATAGAGTTGAATTAAAAAATATGATGCAAAGTCATATTGCTGACGGTGTTGCATTAACAAAGTTTTTATATTGGATTAAAAACCTGGATAATAAAAATTTATCAGAATTGGAGGCAGAAAAAAAATTAGAGACTTTTAGAAAAAAAAATAAAAATTATCTTTTTCCAAGCTTTAACACAATTGCTGGTGCTGGTTCTAATGGTGCAATTATTCATTATAGAGCTACTAATAAAACAAATAAGATAATAAAAAAAAGAGATTTGTTTCTTTGTGATTCTGGTGGGCAATATAAATACGGAACAACTGATGTGACAAGAACAATATGTTTTAAAAACCAGCCTGATTATATAAAAAAAATCTTCACTTTAGTGTTAAAAGGTCATATCGCTGTGGCTACTAGTGACCTAATTAAAAACGATACTGGTAAAAAGTTAGATATCAAGGCAAGAAAATACTTGAAGAAATTCAATCTTGATTATGGTCATGGAACTGGACATGGAGTTGGTTATTTTTTAAATGTCCATGAAGGCCCTCAATCAATTTCTAAATTTAATAGCATAAAATTAAGAGAAGGTATGATTTTAAGTAATGAACCGGGGTACTACGAAGAAGGTAAATATGGAATAAGGATTGAGAATTTACTTTTCGTAAAGAAAAGAAATAAAAAATTATTTTTTGAAAACTTAACTTTGGCACCAATAGACAAGGATCTTATTGATTTCAAACTGCTAAATAAAAAAGAGAAAAAATATCTATTTAGTTATCATTTATTAGTTTTTTCAAAAATTTCAAAATATTTGAATAAAAAAGAAAAAAAATGGCTCAAAGATCATTTTTAATTCTTAACATTTTTAAAAATTCAGTTTGAGAAATTATTTTTATATTATTTTTCTTTGCTTCATTAACTTTTCTCATAGTAGGTTTATCTCCTATTATAAGAAAATCTAATTTTTGACTTACATTACTTATTATTTTACCTGAGTTTTTTTCTACTATTGATTTTGCTTCAGCTCTACTTATTCCTGAAAGTTTTCCTGTAAACATTATTGTTTTTTCACTAAGTATTCCATTTTTAAAAATTTCTTTTTAAGATTCTATGTTAAGCTTTTCTTTTAATTGACTCAGAACAAAAATGTTTTTTTCGTTAGAAAAAAATTGCTTAAGCGATTCTATTTGAGTGTCTCCAATTCCGTCGATGTTCAATAATTCGATAAAGTTTTTTTTATTCATCAAATTAAAAAAATTAGATGAATTTTTTAGTGTTTTAGATAATAATTTCGCATTTTCTTGGCCGATATGTCTTATACCTAAAGAATAAATAAATTTACCTAGCGAAATATTTTTTTTCTTATCTATAGAATATTTTAAATTTGAAACTGACAAATCTCCCCATCCATCTAGCTTGGATATTTTTCTATAATCTAGATTAAAAATATCTTGTGGATATCTTATTAATTTCAGTTCCCAAAAATTTTCTACTATTTTTTTTCCTAAACCATCAATATTAAATGCTTCTTTGGATACAAAATGTTTTATTTTTTCAATAGCTATTTTTTCACACTCATATCCATCATTTGTACAACGTCTAACTGCATCAATTTTTTTTGTTATTTTATTGTATTCTTTTAGTGTAGAAGAACCACATGAGGGACATTCTTTTGGAAAAATAAACTTTTTTGACTTTTTATCCCTTTTTTTTAAATCTACTGAAACTACGCGTGGAATAACATCCCCGGCTCTTTCTACCAAGACTACATCTCCGACCCTAATATCTTTTCTTTCAATCTCATCTTCATTATGCAATGTAGCATTTGACACTAAAACACCACCTATATTTACCGGTTTTATCTTAGCAACTGGTGTTAAAGCTCCAGTTCTCCCAACTTGAATCTCAATTTTTAATATTTCAGATGTTGACTTATTTGCAGAAAATTTATGAGCTATTGCCCATCTTGGAGCATTTGCTGCAAATCCCAACCTTCTTTGAAGATTAAAGTCGTTTACTTTATAAACAATTCCATCGATATCAAAATCAATCTCTTTTCTTAATTGTTCAAGTTGAGAGTGATTTTTAATTAAATTTTCAATACCTTCAATGAGTTTATTAAATCTATTTACCCGAAAACCCCAATTTTTTAATTTTTTTAAAAATTCAAATTGATTTGAGACATTGAAATTTCTTGAGAATCCAAATGTATACGAAATAAAATTTAGAGGAATTTTTTTTGTTTTACCTGGATCCTTCTGTCTTAATGATCCTGATGCAGCATTGCGTGGATTAGCAAACTTTTCTTTTAAACTTTTGAAATCAGAATTATTTATAAAGACTTCACCTCTAATATCAATTTCATCAGGTATATCTTTTCCTTTTAAAATTTTGGGTATATCATTAATAGTTGCTAAATTTGAAGTGATATCTTCTCCCTCTAGTCCATCACCCCTTGATAAACCTTGTGTAAAACGACCTTTTTTATAAAACAAAGATGCAGAAATACCGTCAATTTTTGGTTCGGCACTATAAATAATCTTTGAACTATTATTCAGACTTAAGAAATTTCTAATCTTTTTTTCAAAGTTTAACAAATCCTCCTTATCAAATGCATTATTTAAAGAAAGCATGGGCATTTTATGTTTTATTTTTTTAAAATTTTTTGATGGCTTATAACCAACGTTGATAGACGGAGAATATTTATTTTTTAAAAATTTATATTTTTTTTCAAGATCAAGTATATCAATTTTAAGACTATCATAAACATTATCGTCTACAATAGGGCTGTTACTATCATAATAAGCCTTGTTATATTTTTTAAATGTTTCAATTTTTTTCAAATAACTATCTTTTACTTTTGAATTATTTTTTTTCATCATTTAAATAGTTTTTTAAATTTACTGAAGACTGAATTTTTCTCTTTTTTTATTTCAGAAAGTGTCTGATAATCAGTGTTAAATATTTTATATGATTGCTCATACCAAAGGCTTGATTGATAATTATAACCTAAAACGCTCGCATATTTTTCAGCCTCATCAATAAGTCCAATCTTATAATGTGTCTCTACGAGTCTGTGTAAAGCCTCTTCTACATAGATCGTAGTTCCATAAAATTCTAGAACATTTTTGAACCTGTTTATTGCAGCCGCCCATTTCTTTTTTTTTATATAATATTTACCTAAGTAAATTTCTTTTGAAGCTAGTACATCATTTATCAAATCTATTTTATATTTCGCATCTTGCGAAAAATCAGTGTCAGGATAATTTTGAATAATGAACTCAAATCTTTCCTTTGAAATTAATAATGGCTCTAGATCTTTTTTTTCATCAATAATATTTTCATAAAAGCACATTGCGTATAAAAAGTGTGCGTAATCTAAATTTTTGTTCTTTGGATATTTTTTAAAAAATCGATCAAGTTCCGATAAAGCTTCATCGTAGTAATTTTGGGAGTAGTAAGAGTATGCTGACAGTAATACAGCTTTAGGAGCCCACTCTGATTGTGGGTAAAGTAATTCGGCTTCATTAAATTTTTTTGCTGCATATATTACATCTCCCTTCTCAAGTTCTGCATATGCTTCTTTATATGCATCTATCATTTGTATTTCTAGATTTTCATCTTCAAGAATTGATACTTTTTCTTTATTTGATTTGCATGAAGTGAGTGAAATAATAATAAAAATAGATATTATGAATAATAATAAATTTTGCATTTATTATTTTTAACAGATTAATGGCAAAACTAGAAATTAATTTAAGCTATAGATTTAAGAGTTTTTTTGTTAATAAAAGTATTAGGTATAATTTTTTCTTTTAATTCAAAAATTGAAAAATTTTCATTATTTAAGAACACTTTTCTTAACAATTCATTTGTCAGTTTATGGCCACCTTGAGAACATACTACTTTGCCTATTATTTTATAGCCTGACAAAAATAAGTCACCCATACAATCTAAAATTTTGTGATTTACAAATTCTTTCTGATTTCTGAGTTTTTCATTATTCAAGATTCTATCACTTTTTACAACAATAGCGTTATCTAGTGAGCCACCTTGCGCTAAATTCATTTTTTTTAATTTTTCTACATCTTCAAACAGACAAAAGGTTCTAGAGTTATAAATATCACTAAGATCATTTTCGTACACATTTACTTTGTTTCTTTGGTTTCCAATCAGTTGATTTTTGAACTTTATTTCAAAATCTATTTCTAACGTTGTTTTAGTTGGCTCTATATATATAAATTTGTTTTCGTTTTTGATTTCTACTTTATTTAATATTTTAATTATTTTTATCGGTGAATGTAAATCCTTTAATCCAACATTTTTAATACCTTCAACAAATTTAATCGATGAACCATCCATAATTGGTATCTCGTCTTGATTCACTTCAACTAAAGCGTTATCTACACCCATTCCATAGAAAGCTGCCATAAGGTGTTCTACAGTCGATACACTTACACCAAATTCATTTGTTAATGTTGTGCAAAGAGTAGCATCACTAACATTAAAAAAATTTGCATTTATAAGATTGTTTTTATTAAGATCAACTCTTTTAAACACGATGCCACTATTAGGTGGAGAAGGCAGGACCTTCATTTCAGCAAATTTACCTTTGTGCAAAGTAATACCCTTGAACGATATTGATTTGTTAATAGTTTTTTGATTTAAAATTGCCATTCAAGCTTATAAAATCATTGATAGCACACTAAAAAACAACAAATATTACAATAAAATACAATCAGGAAAAAACATGGAATAATTTCTCAAAAAAACCCAATTTACTCGACTTTTTCGAGTACGTGCTTATTTCATTTAAATTTCTATCACTCAGAGCAGCTAAACCTGCTTTAGGTAAATCCTCTAGATCACTGCTTAGCAACGATTTTGCATAATTAGTACATATAATTCTATCTGTATCAATTTGATGTTTTTTTAAAATCAGTTCCAATGAGGATATAAATGATTTCTGAAAATATATAAAATTAATTTCGATTACTAAGCTTTTACAACTTTTTCCTAGGGGTATATTATTGTACTCTTCGCCATCCATAAAGCATTTGCCTATAATAATATGTAAAATTTTTTTTTCAGGATGGTTTTTAATTATTTGTTTTCTTATATCTTGTAATAAATATTCAATTAGTGTTTTATCAATATTTTTATTTTCGAAATTTTTCTTTAAAGTAATATTTATTGTATTTATTTTTTCATCTTCAATCATTAAATTTACATTATTTATTGGAATACGTAGTTTACTTTCAATTTCTAGAATATTTTTTTTCAGAATTTTTTCAAACTCTTGGGTGAATAAAAAACTATTTGCTAAAATATTTTCGATATTTATTTTTTTCTGAAAGATAGGCTGAATTTCTTCGTTCTTAACTATTATAAAGTTTATATTTTTAGAAGAAATTTTTACATTAATAAAAATTTTAATATTATTCATTATATAGAATTATTTTATTTTCTAATCTTAAATCAATTACATTTTTTTTAAAATTATTATCATTGTAAATATTAAATGCGTGCTTCAAAATTTTCTGATTATAATTTACCGGAAACTTAATTATTTTTTGATTATTGAAAATTAAATCAAATCTATTGGTAGGATAGATTTTAATAAATTTAATCTTATTTATTGTAAATGGTGAACTATTTAAATTTTGAATAATTTTATTTATAATTTTTAAGTCAACTTTTCCAATTATTTCTGGAATTGAATCATATGGTTTACTTGATTTAAATAGTTTTTGATTATCTCCTAGATATATAGGATTTTCATCGGAGGTAATTTTTGCAACCGCCCGTGTTTTTACATAATTTATTTTTAGTTTGTTTGGAAAAATTTTTTTTACTTCAAAAGACTTAAAAACTGGATTTTCATCTATTAGACTTTTCAAATATTTTTTATTAATATAAAATATATTTTTATCAATAAGATTATTAAACTCAATATTTTTCAAAGTTTCTGGTTGTTCATCAATAATCTTTATTTTGAATTGTTCATCAAAAAAATATGATAATCTATTATTATAAAATGTAGAAAATAATAAAAGTAAAAATATATAAAAATAGACTCTTATCTTTTTATTTATTGATGGATGCATCTTTTAAAATCCATTCTAATAACTTTAAAAAATTTATTCCTTTAAAGGCAGCTATCTCAGGAACTAATGAAAGTTTGGTCATTCCGGGCTGAGTATTTAATTCTAGTAAATAGAATTTGTTTCTATAAAACTTAAAGTCTGATCTTGTTACACCTCTGCATTTTAAAATTTTATGTGCTTTAAGTGCAATATCTAAAACTTTATCTAAATTTTTTTTTGTGAGATTAACAGGTATAATGTGTTTAGTTTTTGATTTGAGATCATATTTTGCCTTATAATCATAAAATTTCCTTTTGGGCTTGAGTTCAATTACTCCAAGTTTTTTATTTCCAAGTATAGCAGCTTGAATTTCTCTTCCACCAATATACTCTTCTATTAAAATTTCTTTGTATCTTTTTAGTTTAGTCAAATTTTTTTTAAAATTTTTTTCATTTGAAATATAAACATCTACACTAGAGCCCTCATTTATTGGTTTCATAACTATAGGAAATCTTAATTTTTTTTTTATTTTATTTTTTAAATTTCCTAATTTAGGATTGTTATTTAATTTTAAAAACTTTGGTGTTAAGAGATTTTTTTTTTTAAATATTTTTTTTGAGGCTACTTTATCCATTGCTAATGCTGAAGAAAGAACTCCTGAATGAGTATATTTAACTTTACTATTCTCAAGGATAGTTTGAGCATATCCATCTTCACCAAATCTGCCATGCAGTGCATTAAAAATTATATCTGGTTTAAATGTTTTAAGTTTTGATTGAAAATTTTTATCTAGATCACATTGTAAAACTTTATATTTAAATTTAAGTGTATTTTTAACCTGTTTTGCTGTTTCAAGACTAATGGATCTTTCTTTTGATATTCCACCACCTAAAATTAGTATTTTTTTTTTCATTTATTCAATTATTTCTATCTCGGTTTCAAGTTGAATACCTGTTTTAGATTTTACCTCTCGCTCTATGAACCTAATGAGTTTTAGCATATCTTCAAATTTAGCATCGCTTTTATTTATCAAAAAATTACAATGTTTTTTTGAAATACATGCATCTCCAAAAGATGTATTTATCGAGACAGATTTGTTTATTAATTTCCAGACTTTTTCAGTTGTTTGTTCAAGTGGATTTTTGAAAGTGCTGCCTCCAGTTTTAATCTTTGACGGCTGAGCAATTTCTTTTTTTTTCTTAAGAAAATTTATTTCTTGATTTATTAAGTTTTTATCTTTTTTTATGCCTTTGAATGAAGCGCTTAAATAAATATATTTTTTGTCTATATCGCATTTACGATATCCAAAATTAATCTGTGAACTTGGTATTGTTTTAATTAAACCAGTGTGTTTTTCTATTACTTGAATTGATATTAATATATCTTTAAATTCTTTTCCAAAACAACCAGAATTAATTTTAATACCGCCACCAATTGTCCCTGGTATACAAGATAGAAATTCAAAACCACCTATAGAATGTTGAAGTGCAAATTCTGATAATTTTTTATCACTGACTGCAGAACCTGCAACAATTACATCGTTAGGCATTAAAGAAATTTTTGAAAAATTTTTACCTAACTTTATGACTACTCCATCAAATAGTTTATCACTTAATAAAATATTTGATCCAGCTCCTAAAACAAGAATATTTATATCTTTGCCAAACTCTTTTAAAAATTTTACTAGTTCCTCTAAATTTTCAGCATTAAAATAAAATTTTGCTTTTCCCCCAATGTTAAACCAATTTAACTTCTTAAGACTATAATTTGGTAAAAACTTACTTTTGGTTGTTTTTGAAAAGTGTTCTAATTTTTGATCTAGCATTTAATTATTAGATTTTTATATCAAGAAGAATAAAAAATCTAATATAAATAAATTAATTTTTTAAAAATTCTTAATAAAATATAAGTGAAATAAAATAAATATAAAAGTATCAAATTTTTTTTATTTGATAGAAATTTTTCTGGAAGGGAGTGAAAAGTTAACAAAAAAAACAGTATCATTATTAATGGATCATAATATTTATGGTAAATTGAATTCTGAATATTTGACAATATAAGAAGTGAGTATAATAAAAAATTATAGACGTTATATCTAAAAAAATTTGAGAGGATAATTAACGATATTAAACAAAATAAATAAAAGATAAAATTATTACCTAAAACAAGATTTGAAAATTGAAAGAAAAATCCTCCTCCTGTGAAAGATATGACATAATCAAATAGTAGTAAGTTAATTATAAAAAATATTAAAATATATATAATATATTTCTTTGTTGTTAAAATTAACTCTTTAAAAAAATCTTTACTAAATAAAAAAGGTATTAGGTGAAAAAAAATAATTGTGCTTATAACGAGTATTTTATTAGAAATATTAAAGTCAATATTCATAGCAGCATTTTTATTAACTCCCGGTGTAGCTGCTAATAAAAAATTTATATCTAAAACAAATAAATAATATAAAGCAGGGATGCTGCTAATTAATCCTATTAAAAAGCTTAGTAGGATATGTTTTGTATCTACTTTTTTAAAAAAATAAAATAAATAAAAAATTATAAATACTGAAAAATTTGGACTTATATAAGATGCAATGATAAGAAAAATTATTGTTTTATAAAAGTTTTTAATATTATTTTCTTCATTAAATTTTAAAAATTCATAAATAGAAAATGTAAAAAATATAAGACCGATTATTCTAGTATCTGGCCATATCGCGAGTGATCTAAAAGTCGGGGACAAGAAAATTGATATAGATATTAAAAATAAAATATTCTTATCAATATTTTTAAATTTGAAATCTAGACATTTAAAAAAAATATAAATTAGAACTAGACATATATTTAAATGTATGAACCTTATAAAATCAAAATTAATTCCAATTTTTGAGAAAAAACTTAAAAAAATTAAATATACAGGTGAATGCCTATGATTAAATTTATCGTAACTAAAAAATGTTTCAAAAAAATTTTCATAAAATCCTTTAATAGCAGGTATGTCTGTATAAAACCAATCTGGTTTGGCACCTCCGTTCAAATTTTCATCATAAATAAATCCTATAATTAATGAAAAGTATAAAATAAAAAAAAAATATATATTTACTTTATTTATATTGTTTTTATTTTTCATCATTAAAAACATATTCACGAGAAATTACTTATAAACTTATTTTATCTATAAAAAAATACCTTCAAATACCAAAGCAATTGAAATTTGAATACTTTCATTAAATTTTAAATTTAGATTTTTTGCTATCATTTAAAAATGTATTAACGGTCTCTATGGTCAAACGATTATATGATTTTCCAAAACTTTCTATTTTTTCAATTATACTTGGTGGTATAGTAATTATATGACATCCATTATTTTTCGCTTGAATATAGTTATATGGCTCTCTTACACTAGCCCAAAGAATTTTAACTTTTTTAAATTTTTTTGATAATTTAATACTCTTTACAAGCTCCGGTAAGGGATTTTTTCCCGCATCGCAAGCTCTACCTATAAAAATTGAAATGATTACATTCGAATTTTTATTGATAACATTTAAAATATTTTTTGTTTGATTAGCTGTATAAACAGCTGTGATATTGAGTTTTATATTTTTATTACTTAAAAATTTAATTATTTTACCAGAAAAAATACCCTTAGAATTACAAACTGGAATTTTTACATAAACATTTTTTCCTAGATTATTAAGTATTAAAGCCTGTTTTTTCATCTCTTTATAATTATCTGCAAATACTTCAAGTGAAACTGGTTTGTTTTTACTTACTTTTAATATTTTTCTACAATAGTTTAAATAATCTTTTGCACCTGTTTTTCTTATTAGTGATGGGTTGGTGGTAAAGCCTTTTACTATATTTTTGTGAGTAAATTTTTTAATTAACTTTATATCTGCAATATCACAAAAAATTTTTGTGCTCAAATTTATTCCTTATAGGCTTTTAGTTATTTCCTCAGTCATTTTTTTTGCATCTGC
>MDTA01159822.1_pt1 | contig 11505 bp, 12 predicted proteins | sample 811151 | NCBI WGS metagenome assembly MDTA01 (sample SAMN05326648, study PRJNA326480) | marine metagenome | isolation source: seawater | place: Indian Ocean: South | collected 2010 | reverse complement strand
TTCCACTGGAGGGTTGTAATGTTGAATGGTCTTGGGAAGAACCTAATTTGCGCTGTACTGTTACTGTTTCAGCACACTACAAGACCGGAATTGAGATGGAAGCACTAACTGGCGTAAGTGCTGGTCTGCTTTGTGCACTTGACATGGTTAAATCCTTAGAAAAAGATGATGAAGGGCAATACCCGAATACAGTTATATCTCAAATTCAGGTTGTTGAAAAATTCAAATCACAAAATTAAGTTTTGACCGCTTCATTCATGGATTAGGCGCGTCAGCATTTAACCATGGGAAGCGTTTCCGACCTAGCTAGTCATTTCTTAGAAGCCGTAGACCAAGCGGCAATAGCAAGCGCGAAATGGCGAGGTAAAGGCGATAAAATGGCTGCTGATGCTGCCGCTGTAGAAGCAATGAGACTAACTTTCGATAATGTCCCATTTGACGGAAGAGTTGCAATTGGCGAAGGTGAAAGAGACGAAGCCCCTATGCTATACATTGGAGAACAACTCGGATGTGAAATTGGAAATCCAGATGTTGCTGCAATAGACATTGCAGTTGACCCTTTAGAATGCACTAATAATTGTGCTGATAACCTACCAAACTCTATTGCTGTGCTTGCTGCTGCACCTAGAGGGACCTTGCTACACGCTCCTGATTGCTATATGGATAAAATTGCCGCAGGTCCGGAAATGGAAGGCCACATAAGCCTAGATGGTGGAGTTGCATACAATATTGAACAGGTTGCATCTGTTCTCGACAAACCTGTAGAAGAGGTTCGAATAATTGCACTAGATAGACCTAGACACCATAATTTATTCAAAGAAGTGAAAGAGATGGGTTCACAACTACATCTTCTCGGAGATGGAGATATCTCTGCGGCACTTTGGGCTGCAAGGCCTGAAGGAGAACATGACATGTTGCTTGGAATTGGTGCAGCCCCAGAAGGTGTAATCACTGCCACTGCAATAAGAGGCATTGGGGGAGTTTTTGAAGGAAGACTCGTATTCCGTTCAGATGAAGAAATGAATAGGGCTAAGATCATGGTGGATGATGACTTAACTCGGCTATGGGATGCCAAAGATTTGTGTCAATCGGAAGATGCGATATTCGTTGCATCTGGAGTATGTGATGGCTATTTACCCGGTGTCAAAATGAATAATGATGGCACTATATCGACATTTGCAGAAATGATTGATGTTGAAAGCAAAAAACTATCAAGGCATGATCGTATCCATAGTTTGTGATTACATGTCTCAAATTGTTAGAATTGAAGTTCGCCTACCCGACGACCACTGGGCTGGTGAAGCAACAAGAAAAAATCCTAATACTGTTTTACAGATTATCGAAACTATGCCACTAGGGAAGGGTAGAGGAACTGCACAAATTGCTGCAGAACCCGAGTTACTATCTAACCTAGAAACCTTGAGAGGGGTTGAGAATGTCAATTATCTTGGCAATAATAAAGCAAGTGTAACAATAGCCAGTGGTGGAGGCGGTTTCATCAAACCGTTGAGAACTGTTGGAGTAGTCCCTAGAACTCCTTTCGATGTGATTGATGGTTGGGCTGACTGGACGATTCAGTGCTCTTCAGAACAAGCCAAACAACTGGTAAAGGAAATTCAATCACAACAAATACAAATGAGACTTAAATCGACTCGTTCGAATCAAGAAAAACTTCTAACTGACAGGCAGAGAGAAGTCTTTGAATTTGCTTTACGCAGAGGCTATTGGGCCACTCCAAGGACAATTTCACTAACAGATTTATCAGTAGATTTAGGAGTTTCCAAGTCGACACTTTCTGTAATGTTACACTCAATAGAATCTAAAGTAATCGACAAATATTACCAAGAGAGTTTCATTTAATACGAACATGTTCGCAAAGACAATAAGGAAGACCCAAGCATCCGCTAACCATGGACAACCTACCGACAACATGGGAAGACTGGATTGCAAACTTTGAACAATGGCAAGATAGAGTTGGATTCGATAAAACTTGGCTAGGAGATTTTGATCTTTCTATCCAGTTCGACTGGGACAGAGCAGGTAATACAATCGAATTTGGCGATTATGAAGGCAGAGCAAAATGGGAAAGGTCACTTCAAGTCCCTCATCAGAGCATGCGTGATGCCCTAATCACCATGATTACAGTCCAAGGTGATACTGAATTTGCATCGGTTGAACAACAAAGACACCTTTTAGCAACCGCGCCAACTGACTACGACAGATATGCTGCTGCTAGAATTATGGCCGAAGAACAAAGACATGGATGGCAAATGGCATATCTTCTAATGACATATTTTGGTCAACAAGGACGTCGCGAGGCTCAAAAATTATTAGAAAGAAACGCTCAAGATGGAGATAGATTACTTGGTGCATTCAATAGACCTATGCCACACTGGTTAGACTTCTTCTGCTACACTATGTTCGTGGACAGAGATGGTAAGTTTCAACTGGGAATGCTATCAACATCTGCATTCAAACCATTGGCTGCATCCATGGGTCCAATGCTTAAGGAAGAATCATTCCATTTGGGCACTGGTTCAAACGGACTTAGAAGAATTATCAAAGCAGGAGTAATTCCTCTGGACTTACTTCAAAGATACATCAACAAGTGGGTATCTACAGCTCATGACCTATTCGGCGTGGATGCTTCGTCTTCTGCTCACTGGGCATATGTTTGGGGAATTAAAGGAAGATGGGATGAGAGAAAGAAATTGGAATCTGGAATCGAAGTTGACAAAGAGACGCTTAATGAAGAAGCAAGAGGCCACTACCACGAAGAAATTGTTAGAGAAGTTGAAAAACTAAACAAATACTTGCCTGAAGGTGCTCCAAAATTATATGTCCCTCATGAAAACTTTAACAGAGACATAGGAGCAACAAAAAAGCAAAATTACAATACCGACGGTTCCAAATTCGAAGGTTCAGAAGAAGAATGGCAGAGTTACGTCAATGACAATCTACCTACAAAAGAAGATGAAGAATCTCTAAAACTACTTTTCGAGAAAGAATGGATTGCTAATAAGCCAATGTCAACTCGCCAGATTGAATCTGGCATTGGCGCTACTGCATAAACTCCCTGAGGGGATAACATGATTCCAGTCTCACTGTATGGAATAGACGCTGAAATGTGTGAACGTTTCTATTCTGAATTACCTAGACTCGTCGCAGATAGTATTGAAGATGAACACTATGCTAAGGCAATATTTTCAATACAAGAAAAGGCTTCTATCGAACATATTTTTATTTCAGAAAAATGGTCAAAAAGGGAACCAAAAATATGGCCCGAAGACATAATGATGGAAATTGAAATGATTTTACAGACCATAAACTATCCAGATGTATCCTTACTCGAGCACCTCCTTACTTTGGATAATGTCGATGCTAGAAGGATCTCTGAATGGGTTCACTTCTCGACCAATTTGTATCCGATATATAGTGAAAAAGCATGTGAGACTTTAACAAAAATGGGACTCGAAACTCCTTATTTGGCTGACGATATGGCTAGCTATGGATTATTCGTTTCTAGAATTGAAGGTTTGAAAATTTACGCTCCCGCTAAAGGACTTCCTGAAATTGGACTGCCTAGGGCAAGAATGCTCCAATTAGGTTTGGAGCGATTTGAATGAAAAATCTTCTAACCCATTTCAAACTATTAATTGTAGCAGCGATTTGGGGATTTGGTTGGCCTGCTGGTAGAGTAATTGCTAATGATATAGAACCGTTTGCCGCTTCATGGATAAGATATGTGATTGCAGTATTATTATTCTTAATCTTACTTTATTTCTCAAAGCAATGGGTCATTCCAACTAGAACTGAATGGAAGAGGTTGGCACTGATTGGATTCTTTTCTACTTGTGTGTATCAAGCCTTTTTCATGTATGGCATGCAGTATACAGCGGCTGGTGATGCGTCGCTAATGATAACTTTCAATCCATTATTTACCGCAATATTAGCAATTTTCTTTTTGGGTGAAAAAATGACCTACAGATTGGCAATCGGACTAGGCCTAGGACTCACAGGAGTGGGAATATTATTCTATTACTCGCCCAATGTATACATTTCTTTCAAAAGTAGAGCAATCGGTGATATACTAATCGCTGGTGCTGCATTCTCCTGGGCATGTAATACGATATTAATGAAAAAAGCAATGATTACTCCTGCAGAAAACAGAGTGGCAAATTTGACTCCGCTACAGCTTACAGTTTGGTCTTCTGTTGCCGGATTAGTTTTCTTAACTCCGATTATGTTTGTCGAAACATTTCAACATGGAATCCCAGAACCCAGTAATGAAGGCTGGATAGCGATGATTTTCCTAGCAATTTTCTCTACAGTGATATCATACGTTTGGTTTGCTGATGGAATATTAACTATCGGTGCTGGAAAAAGTGCGCTATATGTATACTTAGTACCGCCATTCGGAATCTTCAGTGGTTATTTACTACTAAATGAAAAGTTAGGCCCATCGCTTCTTCTTTCTTTTATTCTAATTGTAGGAGGGGTAATATTAGCACAGAGTAAACCTACCAAATTCAAGCAATCATCATGAAGTCTCTCGTATTGGAGCAGATATGGAGATTAGAACTGTTGCTGTTATTGGGGCCGGAACAATGGGGGCTGGAATTGCTCAAGTATGCGCCCAGAGTGGCTGGAAAACAAATCTTTTCGATGCATTTCCAGATGGTTTAGAAAGAGGTATGAAAAATATTGACTCATTCTGGGATAAAGGTATAGCAAGAGGGAAAACAACCAAACAGCAAAAAGAAGAATGGAACACAAATTTATTTCCAGTATCGGAACTATCTGAGGCTGTTAAAGACGCTGATATGGTTATTGAAGCAGTTCCTGAAATAATGGAATTGAAGTGTGAAATTTTCAAGAGTTTAGGTTCTTTGACAAAGCAAGATTGTATTCTTGGAACCAACACTTCTTCACTCTCGATTAGTAAAATTGCGGAGGCTTCGGGAAAACCGGAAAAAGTAATTGGAATGCACTTTTTTAACCCTGTTCCAATTATGAAATTACTCGAATTAATCAAACATGATTCTTGCTCAAGTGAAACAATTGACTCAGCGACTGCAGCAGGAGAAATAATGGGTAAAACTACTATTTTAGTCAATGATGTCCCCGGTTTCGCAACTTCTAGATTAGGGGTGGTACTCGGTAATGAAGCGATCAGAATGCTTGCCGACGGAGTTGCAAGTGCGAAAGATATCGATACAGCAATGGTTCTTGGATATAAACATCCAATGGGGCCATTAGCACTAAGTGATTTAGTAGGATTAGACGTTAGAAGAGATATACTACTAAATTTGAAGAAATCTTTCAACGATGACTCTTATACTCCCCATCCACTTCTTGAAAAATTAATATCTGAAGGTAGATTAGGAAAAAAATCTGGTAAAGGGATTTATGACTGGTCTAGCGGAAGTGCTGAAGAAACAGAGATGCCAGAGTAGTCAATCAAAGTTAGGTTTTCTTTTCTCTAAAAAGGCAGAAACTCCTTCTTTGAAGTCATTAGTAGTACCTGCTGCTTCAATTAATGTCCTTTCATGCTTGAGATGTGTTTCAAAATCATTTACCGATTGTACATCTAGAAGATGTTTGGTAGCCTCCTTACTGTGCATGCCCCAAGAACTACATTTTTGAGCGACTTCGACACTTCTATGAATTAATTTATCTGATTCTACGAGCTCATCAATTGCGCCATAATCAAAAGCCTGTTGAGCAGACCAAATTGAATTCTCTAAGAAAAATCTACGACTAATTTGGACTCCAACTAGCCTTGGAAGAAGCCATGTTGTTCCTCCGTCTGGTGATAATCCCATGCCAGAATAAGAGGCTGCTATTTTAGCATCACTTGAACCAATACGAAAATCACATGCAAGAGCTAAACCGAGGCCTCCACCTGCACATGCACCATTAATTGCTGCGACAGATATTGTTGGTGATTGACGCATTCTAATCAATAATGGATGCAAAATTCCAGTTAAATCACGGATTAATTGTGGTGAATTGCCATCTTCAATAGATTTCGCAAAGGCGTTAATGTCGGCGCCAGCAGAAAAGAATTTACCATCCCCAGTAAGTATAATTGCTTTAACTGAAACATCTCTCAAGGCTTGATCGATTGCATCTGCAATACTTGGAAGAAATTCTAAAGAAAATGATTGAGTTGCACTCTTTCCGGACATCTTTATTTTACGAATACCTTTTTCCAAATCTTCAATTTCAATAGGCAAGGTTTCACCTCAAAGTTTGATGTTTACATTCTTGACTTTGGTATAGAATCTTAGGGCGTCTTGGCTTTGCTCAATACCAATTCCTGATTGTTTCCAACCGGTAAAAGCAGTTTGAGGGAAAGTTATCGGATATTCATTAATTGAAACCATTCCAGATTGTAAATCTCTAGCCAAATTGTGTGCGCGGCTCAAATTATTTGTCCAGATGCCATTCAATAATCCAAAGGGTGTATCGTTTGCAAGTTCGAGTGCCTCGGAATCTTCTTTAAACTTAGTAACAGATAACACAGGCCCAAATAATTCATCGTTGAATAAAAGATTATCACTTGACACATCGGTTACAACTGTTGCTTCCATGAAGGCACCATCTCCATCAATCGCATTACCACCACAAACTACAGTTCCACCCATTTTCAAACCCGCTTGTAACTTTTCAATAACTTCATTACGATGATTTTGATGTACTAAACTACCAATTCTAACTCCTTCTTCCATTCCAGGTCCGACTTTCCATTTGGCTACTTCAGCAACCACTGCATCTACTAATTCATCATGCACATCTTCATGAACAATTAATCTTGAACCTGCCCAACACATCTGCCCTGCATTCATAAAAATTCCAAAACAAATCGCCTTGGCTGCATATTTTAAATTAGCATCAGGGAATACAATATTTGCCCCTTTACCTCCAAGTTCGAGAGTTACTGGCGTGAGATTCTCGCTGGCCTTAGCCATTACAGTTTGACCTGTTGGAACACCACCAGTCAACACAACACCATCAATCCCTGAATTCCCAGCTAAGGCGTCACCAATCAATCCGCCTGAACCGGTAATCACCTGTAGGACCCCATTGGGTAAACCTACCTCTGCTTCCTCCATTTTTTTGGCCCATGCCAATAATGAAAGTGGAGTCCAAGATGCTGGTTTAGCAATTACTGTACAGCCTGCTGCTAAAGCAGGAGCAATCGAACGAATCGCAAGTTGAAGTGGAAAATTCCATGGAACAATGTGTGCAGTCACTCCAAGTGGTTGTCTCAATGTGTAATTTAATCGGTTTCCAGGGACAGGAATTGTACTTCCTTCAATCTTGTCTGAAAGTCCAGCAAAATATTCCAAGGTCCAAGCACCATAGCGAATTTCTGACAATGCTTCGCGGAATGTTTTTCCATTATTCTCAGATTCAATCGCTGCTAACTCCTTGGCTGCACCATATGTAGCAGTAGCCATTTTATTGAGAATCCTGCCTCTCTGTGCAGGGTCTATATTCTTCCAAGATTTATCCAAGAAGGCTGCTCGTGATGCTGATACACATGCCTCAACATCAGCGATAGTCGCTCGTGGAACTGTTGCAATTACTGCACCAGTCGCTGGATTGATAACATCGCTAGTTTCACCATTTTCACCATTTACCCATTCCCCATTAATCAGCATTTGTTGTTCGCTCATAAACCGTCCATGAAGTGACCGTTCAAAGGTATTCGCTTCGATTGGATGTTTGAAATATGCAAGATTTGCTTCAAGAATGAGGCAAGACTCATGAGTAAAGACCACTCAAAGCGATACATGGCGCGTAAGGTGAGTATGGCTCAGACAACTGCTAGAACCATCGCAGTTCGAGCGCCTAGGTTACTAATCATTGCTGGCGCTACCGGTTCAGGAAAATCTACTGCTGCGCTCAAAATCGCTGCAAAAAGCAAATTTGCTAGAATTATATCTACCGATGCAATTCGCGAAATAATGAGAAGTTGTGACCATGAAAAATCACAGACCGCTCTACACCGCTCTTCTTTCTCAATCGGTTCTGCTAATGATCCTATCATTGATTGGTTAGATACATGTCAGTCCGTTGAATCTGGTATTGAGGCGACTATCAATCGAGCCCTAAGGGAAGGAATAGATTTACTTTTAGAAGGCGTACATGTTGTCCCCAGTGAAAAGTTACTAGCACCTTGGAGAGAAGCTGGGGGTATCGCTCTAGGAGTAATATTGGCTGTTGGTGAAGAAAGTAAACATCAAGACATGCTTCGGTCAAGGGATGCAAATTCATTTAGAAGAGCGGATCGATACCTAGCTAACTTTTCTAGAATAAGAAGTATTCAGGAAGGTTTTCTAGAAAGGTCAAAAATCTCGAATTGGCCAATTATTGATATTTCTAGAGTAAAAGATGATGCAGAACGAATTGAACATTTACTCGATTTAGCATGGAATGAAAACCGTTCTAAGCAGAAATAATGAATGAAATATCTGTTCTAAGGGTAGAAGTACTATCGGATACTCCTAATTCTCCAGTTACTAGCATTGAAGACCCATCAATATCGGATATAATGAAATCAAGAATCTTTACTTCTACGCCTCTTAATTCTCCATGGTGTAGTAAATCATCATGGACACTGTCAACTGAAAGTTCTGCTGCTTCAATTCTGTCAACTCCTGCATCAATCCAAGTAACTGTACGGGCTTCAATCAGTAATGGTATTGAATCAGTCACTTCCTCGGTAGTTTGGATTACTCCGTTTGAAGATGGGTCATTGGACTGTGTTATTCCTGCGACTTTAACACTAAATACAGCCATAGAAAGTAGTGAAAGAAGTAGTACTACTCCAGTTGCTAGAAGCATTTGAGCAGCATCTCTATCAGAGGAGTTTTTTTCTCTCAAATACATCAAGCACCGCCTCCTGTACTCCAAATATCTAGGGTAATAGTCCATAAATCACCATCTACAACTACTAATTTGTGAACGGCAAATGTTGATCCTGAGGGCGAGCCAACTTGTCCATATGGAGAGGATGTTGCACTGTTTTTTGCTAGCCAGCAATTGCCTTCCTTACCGCTAATAATAGCGTTTTGAAGAAGTTCACATGCGCCATCAAAATCGCTATTGTTGAGTAATTCAGTTAAACGATTTTCTCCTTCAACTGCAGCGTCAAGCCCTAAACCATACAAAAATGCTGATTCTCCAGCGGTCTCCAATGATGAATCATGTGCAATTGAGGGTGAATCAGGAACATCGATTCTAATCAGAAAAGTTGCAGACATAAAGAATAACCAAAATAGAGTCAACATTTCGAGAATGTGTATTTGTGCATTCTCATCTTTACGCAAATTATCAACCCCATATCATCGGAGTTGGAATAAATGCTCCACCTGAAGGATTTAATCCGACCGTGTAAGTTGATTTTGAGGTAGTGATTGACTTAGTTATATCATAAGCCGAATCGCCAATTAGTTCTGGATTGAATACAAGCAGGTTAAATGCAATTAGAGCAGCAATAATCATCATTCCTGAATGTTTGAATCCTGCGGAAAAGCGCCCATTTGCCATTAAACCTGCCATAGAACCATTACCGATTGCTTGCATTGTAACTCCATAATAGAACACTGTAACGAAGAAAAGAGGATCAATCGACCTAATGGTCATGTTTCCGATATTAGCACCACCGGAGTCTCCAGCCCCCTCATCACCAGAATTTGATTTAGCAATAGCAGGAATAAATATTCTACCTAGTAGTGTAATAACGCCTAAAAATACGAAGTAAGAGGTCCAAATAACAGCAATATAGGATCCTATTGCCCTTCTTCTTTCACCTTCGAGGAACTTAATCTCTCGAGAGTCGTTCGCTGCAGTAACAAGAATATCTGAAATCTTTCCACCTGCTCTGTCCGCTTCAGCAATCAAAGTTATCGCTCTCTTTACCAAAGGAGTCCCTACACGTTCTGAAAATTGTTTAATGACATCGCTGAATTTTATTCCCCAACTTAACTGGTCAGACATTTTCTTGACTTCCTCATTCAATGCCCCATATTCTGATTTAGCCAGCGTCTGGACCGCTACAGTCATAGATAGCCCACCTTTCCAATACTCCGCCATATCTCTAAGGAAATCCGGGAACTTTTCTTCGACTTCATTTTTCTTCTTCTCGACTCTCTCCCAATAAAATGAGGCAGGATAAATTAAGAAAAAGAAGGTCAGACCAAAGAAATTTAGGAAAATGGTTGGCCTAAAATCAAATGGACCAAGTTCTACCTTCGGACCAAGCCAGAATGATTTATTATTCATATTTGCAGGTATTCCATCATAATAATCTACAGTTATATCGAATTCGGCAGATGAAAGTTCTTTGCTTTCATCATTGGAAAAGAATACAACTTGATAATTTTCTCCTGGGTCAATATTTTCAATTTGAATCAGGCATACGTCACTAGATTTACCAGTAGTTCCGTTAAAGAATCTTATCGTTTTACCATCCGAATCACGAATTGCAGCAGTATATTTAGTTGGGGTTGATGCTAAAACATCGCAGGTCATTTCTAATGGTTGTTCAATTACAACACCAATCCTATCTTCGGTTGAAATCCCAGGGACATCAAATGTTTTTCCTTTAGCTTGGAAATCTACCCAAGGTTGCTCAGACCACTCTAACTGGTCTGGACTATCTTTCAAGATAGCACATGATTCATTTGCCTTGTAAGATGGTTTTTGCGCAGAATTAAACTCGTCTTGATAACTATTTCCAGCTTCATCAGAAGATGTGGCCCCACAATAGATATTTGTGAACATTGGCTCTCCGTTTGTAGTAGGTATAAAGCCAGAATTAGTCGCCCACATAATTCCTGAAGAGAGTCCAATAATGATTGAAAAGAAAAGAATGACGTACAGATTCTTCAAAGTTCTGTCGTCTTTGGGCAAATCTAATTCAACAACCAATTTCTTCTTCTTTTTTCTAGCCATTGAATCACCCCCTACATCTCTTGCTCCTTACTGCTAGTGTAAACTAGAACCGCGTATGCGATGTGAATCATCGGAATAAATCCTAAAACAATACCATATAACATTCCTTCAGACATTTGAGCACCAGAACCTGAAACCCAGAACATAATTACTAGCATTACTATCAGGAACAGAGGCATAGCAACAGCAACTACGATATAGGATTCTGCAAGCAAGGCAATAGATTCCAAAAATTGTTGAAGTCTGGTTCTATTTTCTCTCATATAGTGTTCAGCCCTGTTTAAGAAATATAGTTTCAAATGACCTCCTGCGGTTAATGTACCAACCATTCCTTGGAAAAACTCTGTTAGCCAAATCGAAGCAGCTCTATCAACACTCATTTTTATCGCTGTAATTAAGTCATAACCAAGTAAGGTTACATCACGATAAATTAGACCTGCATCATCTGCTACATCTCCATAAATATCTCGATTCATAGCCAAAGAACGGAAAATTTTCGCTGGTGTCGCATTGGCTGCAGACATAGCAGCAGTGTAA
>MDTA01177865.1_pt1 | contig 11506 bp, 10 predicted proteins | sample 811151 | NCBI WGS metagenome assembly MDTA01 (sample SAMN05326648, study PRJNA326480) | marine metagenome | isolation source: seawater | place: Indian Ocean: South | collected 2010 | reverse complement strand
TTGATCCCAGCACCACGTGATGAATTTACTCAGTAGTTCCGATTTAGTTTTACTTTTTTTTGAGACATCAATTATTGAGAGATCAATATCAGAATTTGGAAAAACTTCTTTTCTACCGTATCCTCCAATTGCTAAAAAAATGTAATACCTATCAAGTCCGAGTGCTTTGACCATCTTTTCTATACTATGATCAATAGCCTTAGTTCTTAGCAAAAGAAATTTGTTAACCTTTTCTTGATCTTTTAAATAGATTTTTTTAATTTGAGATGCAAAATCTTGATCAATAAATTTTAGTTTATCAATCAAGAGCTTCTTCGGATCTTTTAGTCAAAACATCATACCCATTTTCTGTAACAGCAACTGTATGTTCCCACTGGGCAGAGTTGCGCCCATCCTTTGTTACAACAGTCCATCCATCATTCAATACTTTTGTTCGTTTATCACCTTGATTAATCATTGGCTCAATTGTAAAACATAGACCAGGTTTAATTTCTAAGCCGGAATCTCTTTTACCAAAATGTAAAATTTGAGGTTCATCATGATATATTTGTCCAATTCCATGGCCACAATAGTCTTCCACTACAGAGTAGTGATTATTTTCAGCATGTGATTGAATAGCTGCACCTATATTTCCTAATCTTGCTCCAGGTTTTACCTCATTAATTCCAAGATATAGACATTCTTGTGTTACTTTTACCAATCTTTGATTATGTGGTTCAGACTTTCCAATTAAAAACATTTTGGAAGTATCCCCATACCATCCATCTTTTTTTACAGTAACATCAATATTCATTATGTCTCCATCTTTGAGTATTTTGTCGTCACTTGGAATTCCGTGGCATATAACTTGATTGATGCTTGCGCATATAGTTTTTTCATAACCCCTATAACCAATATTAGCAGGCGTTGCTTTTTGAACTTCTGTTATGTGTTGAAAACACAAATCATCAAGATATTTTGTACTAACTCCTGCTTTTACATGTTCAGTGATCATATCAAGTACCTCAGCAGCAAGTTGACAGGCATATCTCAATTTCTCAATTTCATCTTTTGACTTAAGCTGAATTTTCACTTTTTTTAATATATTTGTGGACGAGTGTACATTATATATGTAAAGTATAATTTTAATGCGAGTCTATTTTTTTAGCCCATTAAAAATCAACATTTCCTCAGTAATTTTTAATTATTTTACTAATCCATCTTTAGCAGCATGACAACATTTCCTGCATATATTTACCTTGAGAATGGTAATTATTTTGAGGGATTAGGATTTGGAAAGGAAAAGTTTGAAGTTGCTGAATTAGTATTTAATACCTCATTAACCGGATATCAGGAAATAATGACAGACCCCTCATATCAAAAACAAATAATAACCTTCACCAATCCTCATATTGGGAATACTGGAATAAATAATGAAGATAACGAATCACAAAAAATTTATGCAAGTGGAATGATAATCAGATCATTATCATCCAATGCCAGTAATTGGCGTTCAGAAATGCAGCTATCTAAATTTATGCTTGAAAATAAATGTATTGGCTTGTCTGAAATAGATACTAGGGCAGTTGTAAATATTCTAAGATCTGAGGGATCTTTAAAGTCTGTAATAGCATCTAAGTCAGTTTTACCAATAAAAGATGCGGGATCAGAATTAAAAAAGTTTGGGGGACTTGGTGGACTAGACCTTGCAAAGGAGGTTTCTACAAGCGATTCCTATAAATGGAATGAGGGAGTTTGGCCAAAAAGAAATATATCTAAAAACTCACACCATATTGTGGCTTATGATTACGGAATAAAAGAAAACATCTTGCGCTTGCTAGCAGAGCATGTGGGCAAAGTTACTGTTGTAAATGCAAAACTACCTATGACTGAGGTCCTTAAAATGAATGTAGATGGTATTTTCTTATCAAACGGTCCTGGCGATCCAGAACCATGTAATTACGCAATAGAAAATATAAAACTAGCACTTGAGAAACGCATTCCTATTTTTGGAATATGCTTAGGGCATCAGCTTCTTGCAATTGCAGGAGGTTGTGAGACTTTCAAAATGAAGTTTGGTCATCATGGTGCTAATCATCCGGTTAAAGACATGAAAACAAATGAAGTATTTATAACCAGTCAGAATCATGGATTTGCAGTAAAAAAAGAAACAATCCCAAGTAATATTTCTATTACACATTTGTCGCTATTTGATGATTCAATCCAAGGTATTGAATTTATTGATTCACCTGCTTTTAGTTTTCAAGGACATCCTGAAGCAAGCCCTGGGCCTCATGAATTGATAAGCCTGTTCAAAAAATTTAAAGACCTCATTAACAAAGAAAATGCCCAAAAGAAATGATATTAACAAAATAATGATCATTGGTGCTGGACCAATCATTATTGGTCAAGCATGCGAATTTGATTATTCTGGAGCTCAAGCCTGCAAAGCATTGAGAAAAGAGGGCTTTAAGGTTGTTTTAGTTAATTCTAATCCTGCAACAATCATGACTGACCCAATGATGGCAGACAAAACATACATTGAACCAATAGAGTGGGAATCAATAGCAAAAATAATTGAAATCGAAAGACCTGACGCATTATTGCCGACAATGGGAGGACAGACAGGTCTAAACACTGCTCTTTCTCTTGCAAAGAATGGAGTATTAAAAAAATTTAATGTTGAATTAATTGGCGCTAAAAGAGAAGCAATTGATAAAGCCGAAGATAGAGAGCTTTTTGATAAAACAATGAAATCTATTGGAATTGAAACACCAAGATCTGGAATAGCTCACACTATGAGTGATGCATATGCAGTTCAAAAAGATATTGGATTTCCATGCATTATAAGACCTTCATTTACGCTGGGGGGTACAGGAGGAGGTGTTGCTTATAATATTAAAGAATTTGAAGAAATCTGTAAAAAGGGTTTGAGTTTATCTCCAACAAATGAATTATTAATTGATGAATCATTAATTGGCTGGAAAGAATACGAATTAGAAGTTGTAAGAGACAAACATGACAATTGCATAATAATTTGCTCAATTGAAAATATTGATCCAATGGGTATTCATACTGGTGATTCTATAACTGTCGCACCATCTCAGACATTAACTGACAAAGAATACCAACAACTTCGAAATCAGTCTTTTAAAATTCTTAGAGAAATTGGAGTAGATACTGGAGGAAGTAATGTTCAGTTTGCTATAAATCCTGATAATGGAAAGATTGTTGTAATTGAGATGAATCCTAGAGTCTCTCGATCTTCTGCGCTTGCTTCAAAAGCAACAGGATTTCCAATAGCTAAAGTCGCAGCACTCTTAGCTGTAGGTTATACGCTTGATGAACTTAAAAACGACATTACTCAAGGTTTAACACCAGCTTCTTTTGAACCATCTATAGATTATGTAGTTACTAAAATACCTAAATTTGCTTTTGAAAAATTTCCACAAGCAAACTCAAGACTCACAACACAGATGAAATCAGTTGGTGAGGTAATGTCCATTGGACGCACTTTTCAGGAATCTTTTCAGAAAGGCATACAAAGTTTGGAAGAAAACCTGTCAGGTTTTGAATCAATCATCGATGAATTTAATGATCAAAATGAAACCTTACAATATGAACTTACTTTTGCAGGTTCTAATAGGTACTTATTCGTTGCGGATGCATTTAGATTGGGTTGGTCAGAGGAACGAATCCACTCACTAACGGGTATTGATCCATGGTTTTTGGCGCAATTTAAAGACTTGATTGATCAAGAAAACAACCTCTTAGGAAAGACAATAGATTCACTTGATTGCGAGGAATTGTTATTTTATAAGAAAAAAGGTTTTTCAGACAAAAGATTAGCCTTTTTGATGAGAACCTCAGAAGAAAATGTGAGAAATTTTCGTGCTGCACTGGGTGTCATTCCCTCATTTAAAAGGGTAGATACTTGCGCTGGAGAATTTGCAACAGAAACGGCATACATGTATTCAACTTATGACGGAAGTTGTGAGGCTAATCCATCTGAACAAAAGAAAGTCATAGTATTAGGTAGCGGTCCTAACAGAATAGGTCAGGGTATTGAATTCGATTACTGTTGCGTACATGCATCTCAAGCAATCCAAGAGGCAGGTTTTGAATCAATAATGATAAATTGCAATCCTGAAACAGTTTCAACTGATTATGACACTTCAAACCGTTTATATTTTGAGCCAATCACAGAAGAAAAAGTTCTTGATATTATTGAAATTGAAAAACCCCTCGGGGTAATTATTCAATTCGGTGGACAAACTCCGTTAAAACTTGCAGATACTCTTTCAAAGCATAACATTAATATTTTAGGTACAAGTATTAATGCTATTGATATATCTGAAGACAGAAAAAGATTTCAGGAGTTGATTAAAAAACTTAAGTTAAATCAGCCAATGAATATGACTGTACTAAATGAGGATGAGGCACTCACTGCATCTGATAAAATCGGTTTTCCGATTGTAGTAAGACCTTCATATGTTCTTGGTGGAAGAGCTATGGAACTGGTGCATAACTCTAAAGAGCTTAAAAAATATTTACACGAGGCTGCAGAAATATCTAATGACAAACCGATTTTACTTGACCGATATCTTGATAATGCCGTTGAATTAGATGTTGATGTTATTTCAGATGGAAAGCATGTAAGAATTGGTGGAGTGCTTCAGCATATAGAACAAGCAGGAATTCACTCTGGTGACTCTGCATGTTCCTTGCCACCATATAATTTGGATAAAAAATTAATCTCAGAAATAATAGATCAATCAACAAAACTCGCCCAAGAACTTAAAATCATTGGACTTATGAATGTACAGTTTGCTATCAAAGACGAGACGGTATTTATTATCGAAGTTAACCCTAGAGCTTCGAGAACAGTCCCATTTATCTCAAAAGCTATTGGGCAATCTCTTGTAAAGGATGCAACTTTGGCTATGCTTGGTAACAGCGTCAAGAATAAAGATTATTTTACAAACCTTTCTCCAAACTTTTTTTATGTCAAAGAGGCTGTTATGCCATTTGATAAGTTCCCACTCGTTGATCCAATATTAGGTCCAGAAATGAAGTCAACTGGAGAAGTAATGGGTATTGGTAAAACATTTGGCGAGGCTTATTCGAAGGCACAATTATCAGCTAAAAAACCTTTAAAAACTGGTGGAAGAGCATTTATAAGCGTCAAAGATAATGATAAAAAATATTTAGAGGAACTAATACCTAAATTAAATAGTTGCAACTTTAGTTTTTTAGCAACAAGAGGAACAGCAGAAGCTATTAAAAATCTTGGATTTGAGGTTGATATGATTAATAAAGTGACTGAAGGAAGACCTCATATAGTTGATGAATTATTAAATCAGAAGGTTGATTTAGTTATAAACACAACTGAGGGTCGTCAATCCATAACTGATTCTGCTTCAATAAGAAAAACTGCTCTGCAAAATAAAATTTTTTGTACTACAACAATTTTTGGAGCTTTTGCATTAATCCAAGCTTTTCATGTAGAAAAAGGCGATTGGCAGTATGAAGCTATACAAGATATAAAATAAATTATTTTCATTGATATAATCACCTTATGGATAAAGTCCCTCTGACAAAGATTGGTTACAATAAAATAAAAGAAAAACTTCAATTCTTGAAATCAAAAGAACGTCCAAGAATATCAAATGCTATTTCTGAAGCCAGAGCACATGGTGATTTAAAAGAAAATGCTGAATATCATGCGGCAAAAGAGGAGCAAGCACTAATTGAAAAAAAAATTAGTGAGATCGAGAATGCTTTATCAATATGTCAAATAATTGAGGTCTCAGAAATTCCATATACTGGAAAAGTAGTTTTTGGTTCAACGGTGAAAGTATATGATTTGGTAAATGATAGAGAATTGAAATATAAAATTGTAGGTAATCTTGAATCTGATCCTTCAAATGGACATATTTCTATAGATACTCCAATTGCTAAAGCTTTAATTGGTAAAAATGAGAGCGAAGTTGTTGAAGTGGTTACTCCATCAGGAAAAATTGAACTTGAAATAATATTAGTTAAACACACATAGTGCATCGAGATCATTGGGCAAAAAAAGCAAAATTAGATGGTTTTCGATCTAGGGCTGTTTACAAAATTATTGAAATTGATCAAAAAGTTGACCTTTTTAAAAATGTTTATACTGTCCTAGATATTGGATCTGCCCCTGGTGGCTGGTCTGAATATGCCGCAAAAAAGTGTCCTCAAAATGATATTTTTGCAATTGACCTTCTTGATATGAAACCTGTTAAAAATGTATCTTTTTTTAAGTCGGATATTAGAGAAATTGATCAAGTGGAACCTATCTTTACTAAAAAAGGATCCTTTGATCTTGTTATCTCAGATTTAGCCCCAAATATTACAGGTATAGGTGCTATCGATGATGAAGCAATTTATGAATATAATACACTTACTCTTGAAGTAGCATTGAAATATTCAAATAATAAATCAAAGTTTCTTATTAAAACCTTTCAAAACAGTTATTTGAAGAAATTTAAATCTTTTATGGAAAAAAATTTTACTTTAGTGCAAAATTTCAAGCCCTTGGCGTCTAAGGCTACGTCAAGTGAAATATACTTATACGGAGAAAATTAATGAGTAACTTCCTAAGAAATGTGTTGGTGTGGATGGTGCTTGGCACCTCTTTAATTTTTTTATTCAACAGCATTGATCAATCATCTTCAAATAGGAGAGATCAAATTAGCTACTCACAGTTTCGTCAAGAAGTTCTTAGCGACAGAGTCGCTGAAGTTACTTACAAAGGTGATCAAATGACTATCCATGGGCAAAGACTTGATGGAACAAGGTTTGAGACTAGGCATCCTATGTATAAAAGAGATGAGGCTGTGGATAATGCTTTGTCTGAGCATGGTGTGGTAACCACTTTTGAGTCTGTTGATGAACCATCAATCTGGTCACAACTATTGGTTGGTGCCTTTCCAATATTACTATTGCTAGCAATTTTTTTCTTTTTCATGAGACAAATGCAAGGTGGTGTTTCTGGAAGGGGTGGGCCTATGGCTTTTGGGAGAAGTAAAGCTAAACTTATGGAGGGTGGGAAAGTTACCACAACTTTCAAAGACGTAGCTGGATGTGAAGAAGCTAAACAAGATGTCCAAGAGCTTGTTGATTTTCTCAAAGACCCAACCAAGTTTCAGAAGTTAGGTGGAAAAATACCAAGAGGTGTTCTTATGGTTGGACCACCAGGAACTGGAAAAACATTATTGGCAAGAGCTGTTGCTGGTGAGGCTAAGGTTCCATTTTTTTCAATATCGGGTTCTGATTTTGTTGAAATGTTTGTTGGTGTTGGCGCATCAAGGGTAAGAGACATGTTTGATCAGGCAAGAAAACACTCACCATGCATTGTTTTTATAGATGAGATTGATGCGGTTGGACGTCATAGAGGTGCTGGACTTGGTGGAGGCCATGACGAAAGAGAACAAACTCTCAATCAGCTGCTTGTAGAAATGGATGGTTTTGAGGCAAATGATGGAATTATAGTAGTTGCTGCTACAAACAGACCAGATGTACTAGATCCCGCATTGTTGAGGCCTGGAAGGTTTGATAGACAAGTCGTTGTTGATTTACCTGATCTTAGAGGTAGAGAGCAAATTTTAAAAGTACACATGAGAAAAGTACCTGTTTCATCGGAAGTAAATCCGCTTGTTATCGCTAGAGGGACACCTGGATTTTCAGGCGCTGATTTGGCTAATCTTGTTAATGAGGCTGCATTATTTGCGGCTAGATATGCAGATAAAAAAGTTGAACAAAATCATTTTGATCTTGCAAAAGACAAAATAATGATGGGACCAGAAAGAAAATCAATGATGCTTACAGATGATCAGAAGAAACTTACTGCATACCATGAAGCTGGCCATGCCATTGTTGGCAGACTAATGCCAGAACATGATCCAGTTTATAAAGTTACCATTATACCAAGAGGTAGGGCCTTGGGTGTTACCATGTTCCTGCCTGAAGAAGATAAATATATGCAATCAAAACAGTATCTATTAAGCAGAATAGCTACCTTATTCGGAGGCCGAATCGCAGAAGAAATTATCTATGGAAAACAGCAAATTACCACTGGTGCATCGAATGATATTGAAGTAGCGACAGGCATTGCAACCAACATGGTAACTAAATGGGGCTTATCAAGTCTCGGACCATTAAAATATGGTGAAGATGATACAAATCCTTTTTTAGGTAAGTCAGCTGCAATGCAGAACAAAACATTTGGAGGTGAAACTTCCAATAAGATCGATGTTGAAATTAAGAAGATTATTGATGACTCTTATAAAAAGGCTACAAAAATATTAAAAGATAATCTTGAAAAATTACATGTTATGTCCGACGCACTCATGAAATATGAGACTATTGATTCAGATCAAATTGATGATATCATGGCCGGTGCTAAACCTAGGGAGCCAAAAGATTGGGATGAACCACCAACTAAAAAAACAAATAAAAAATCAAAAAAGACATCCATTAAAGGACCCGCTGAAGAAATATAATTTTTTAATATGAATGTCAGTTTCGGTACCGATGGTATAAGAGGTCCTGTTGAATCTTATATAACACCTGAAGTCTGTCTCAAACTTGGCCATGCAATAGGTATGGTATTTAAGGATATTGGTATAAATACAGTTTTAATAGGCAAGGATACAAGAGTATCTGGTTACATGCTTGAGTCAGCTCTTCAAGCAGGATTTATTGCTTCTGGTGTAAATGTAAGATTATTAGGACCTTTACCTACACCAGGTGTAGCATATCTAACAAAGTCTTTGAGAGATCAGTTTGGAATTGTCATAAGTGCATCACATAACCTATTTCATGATAATGGTATAAAGATCTTCTCTGAAGATGGTGTAAAAATTTCAAAAGAGCTTGAGTCAAAAATTGAATTACTTCTTAAGAAGGAACTAAAGCCAGTTCCTACATCTGAACTAGGAAAAGCTCAGCGATTTGATGAATCTGGTGCAAGATATATAGAGTTTTGCAAATCCACGGTACCTTCAGAGGTTTCGTTTCGATCATTAAGAATAATTGTGGATTGTGCTAATGGGGCTTGTTATAGAGTTACTCCTGCAATCTTTAGAGAATTAGGAGCAGAGGTTATTGAAATAGGTACTGAGCCCGATGGTTTTAACATCAATCAAGATTGTGGTTCTACTAACCCAGAAAAATTAAAGGAAAAAGTTCTTGAACAAAGGGCTGATTTTGGCATTGCAATGGATGGTGATGGCGATCGAGTTGTGATTATTGATTCAAAAGGAAATATTTTAGATGGCGACGATATCTTATATATATTGGCGTCTTCTAATCCAAATAGATCAAATGAATGGGGCGGTATTGTCGGTACTAAAATGTCCAATTGTGGACTTGAGGAAGCTTTGAAAGGGCTTGGTTACGAATTTGAAAGAGCTGAAGTTGGTGATAAGCATGTAAGTGAAATGCTTGTAAAAAAAGGTTGGCTTCTTGGTGGTGAGACTTCAGGTCACATTATATGTAGAGATTTAGTAAGCACAGGTGATGGAACTATTGCCGCATTAAAGACAATATCTTCTTTATTAATACTCGACAAACATGCTGAAGACGTTCTAAAAGGTTACAAAAAGATGCCCCAAGTTCTCAAAAGCATTGCTGTGAGGAACAAAGATATATTAAATGATTCTGAGCTTCAAAAAAAAATTAAAAAAATTGAATCTGATCTTATAGTGGGTAGAGTTTTAGCGAGAGCATCTGGCACAGAGAATGTTATAAGAATAATGGTTGAATCAGAATCGAAAGAAACTGCAGAAAAATATTCGCAAGATATATTAGCCTTCTTTGAAAATGAAAATCATAGCTAATTGGAAAATGAACCTTCCAACTCCTAATCTTGGTAGTTGGACAGAAAGTTTTTATCAAAATGTAAGCTTGCAAGATAATAAATCCATCGGTATAGCTCCTCCTTTCACACACATTTCAGATTGTATAAAACATTTCAAAGATATAAGAATAGGTGCTCAAAATATCTCTTCTGAAACCGAAGGTAATAGAACAGGTGAAATATCAGCACATATTGCAAAGGATTCCGGAGCCAGTTTTGTTATTTTGGGTCATTCAGAGGTTAGGGAGAATTTTAATGAGAATGCTTTGTTGATAAATAGAAAAATTAAACTTGCAATAAAAAGTTGTCTTTCGCCCGTAGTTTGCTTTGGTGAACCCAAAGACATTTACAAAAGTGGCGATACTGAAGATTTTATTTGCTCGCAATTAAAGGAGTGCTTCAAAGACATTCAAGCTGATAACATAGTTATTGCTTATGAACCAATATGGTCAATAGGTACCGGCACTTTACCCAAAATAAATGAGATTAGCGAAATACACAGTTCTATAAAAGATTATTGTATAAACCATCTTAAATTTAAACCGGAAAGTATTCTCTATGGTGGAAGCGTTAATGATGAAAATTGCTCGAATTTGATAAATGATAAGTATATTGACGGATTTTTAGTAGGTGGAGCATCCTTAAAGGGCAATTCATTTGCTAAAATAGTAAATAATAGTATTTAAATTATGCTGATAACAATCTTAACAATCGTAAATATTGCTCTTGCTATTGTTTTAGTCATATTGGTAATACTTCAGCAAGGTAAAGGTTCTGACCTGGGTTCTGCATTTGGCGGTGGTTCATCAAACAGTATCTTTGGTGCCGTTGGGCCATCGAATTTTCTTGGAAGATTGACGACGATAATTGCAGCAATTTTTTTAGTATCTTGTTTAGCACAAGCGTATTTTCTAAAAGAAAGCAATACTCAAGAAATATTTAACATTGATGATTCTTTAGAAATTGATGTTGAACAAGAAGTTCCTACTGAATAGACTTCTTTTTAATCATTTCTAATATATGAACCAATAACAAGCATGCTGCGCCTAGCCCAATAAATAGTTCTGCAATAACTTCATTCATAAAAAAAGAAATAGTTAAACACAAAATGGCAAACAGGATTATTTTTATCTTAAACTTAACGTTTATACCACCTTGCTCTCTTAAATTACTGGTTATTAATAAAGCAAAAAAGATACCCAATAAAACAAATAGATTATGAAAAAATTTATCATTAAGAAAATTCAACATTAATAAATTTATGGACGATAGTCCAAAATATCCAAGAAAAAATATTAAACAATGAAGAAAACAAATCATTGAAATGGATACTCCCATCATATGAAATAGATTGGACATAGTGTACATTGTTATATTATAACAAAAATGGTGCCGAAGGCGGGACTTGAACCCGCACGAGCATTGCTCACTACCCCCTCAAGATAGCGTGTCTACCAAATTCCACCACTTCGGCAAAAAAAATACGTGCTATAAAAGCTCAAATAAATTATAAATAAAATTTACACTTGACCAAACACCTTTTCATTCTTTAAACTTCAACACTCTGCGATGCGGGGTGGAGCAGTTTGGTAGCTCGTCGGGCTCATAACCCGAAGGTCGTTGGTTCAAATCCAG
>MDTA01112147.1_pt1 | contig 11509 bp, 11 predicted proteins | sample 811151 | NCBI WGS metagenome assembly MDTA01 (sample SAMN05326648, study PRJNA326480) | marine metagenome | isolation source: seawater | place: Indian Ocean: South | collected 2010 | reverse complement strand
TTTAAATTTCCTTTATATTTTGCTCTATCCTCATTAGCTTTTACCCATGTTTGTAATTCAATAATATGCTGATCAATTTTTTTTTTTGAAAGATTTGATTCGTGCAGCCTGTATACAGCTAATATATCATGCATATACCCAATTTTATTGTTTTCACTTAATCTTAAAAATAAATCGAAATCACCAATAATATCAAAATTATCATTGAAAGAATTGTCTTTAAATATACTTTTTCTTAAGCATATAGACACTATTCCAACAGTATAATTTCTTAATAATTGCTTAAAAACAATTCCACTTGGCAAAACTTTATTAAATTTTATAAATTTTTTTTTCTTACTTTCATCGTAAATATAATAATTTGAATAAGTTATTTCATATCCTACATTTTTTGAAAAAAAATTCATCTGTTTTTCTAGTTTATCTTTTTGCCAAAAATCATCTGTATCAAGAAATGAAATGAATTCTCCTTTTGCGTTTTGGATTGCTAAATTTCTGGACTTATAAAGTCTGTTAAATTTCTTAGATTTGAAGTATTTAATTCTTTTATCTGAGAATTTATTTATAATTTTTTTACTATCGTCTTGTGAAACATTATCCCAAAAAATTAATTCCCAATTTTTATATGTTTGTGAAATTATACTATTAACGCTATGTTCTAAAAATTTGCCACCATTATGACAATTCATAATTACACTGACCAATGGCTTATTCTCTGACATTTTAATAAAATTATTTAGATTGCTTGAGAATTTTTTTATATTCAAATATTTGAGATAAAGAATATTTATAAATATCTTTTTTATTTTTTAAATAGTGTTTATACCAATCGACAGTAAATTTGATTGATTTATTAAAATCTAAAACTGTAGACCATTTTAAATGTTTTTTCGCTTTCCTGCTATTAAGATGCAAAAGATTATTTTCTTTAAATTTATTATCTTTTTTTATTTTCCAATTTATCTTGGGCCAATAAAATTTCATTCTATTAAGCACATCAATTACTTTAAAGTTTTTTTTATCTGGTCCAAAATTAAACGCTTCACCGCTTAATTTTGTATTTCGATTTAATTTAATTGCAAGTTGAGTATAGCCATAAACTACATCTAAAACGTGCTGCCAAGGCCTAGTAGATTTAGGATTTCTTATTTTTACTAGTTTATTTTTTGACCATGACTTTATACAATCTGTCACTATTCTATTTGGAGACCAATCTCCCCCTCCTATAACATTTCCAGCTCTAGCAATTGAAATTAAAACTTTACTATTTTTTTTTGAAAAATATGACTGATAGTAAGAGCTAATTGCTATATCCGCAGAAGATTTTGAGGCACCATAAGGATCATCACCTTTTAGTACGTCGTGCTCTTTATATCCTTTTTTTGTCTCTATATTTTTGTACGCTTTATCGCTAGTGATAATAACAGCTGTAGTTTTTTTTTTTACAAATCTTAAACACTCGAGCACATTTACTGTTCCAATCAAGTTTGAATGCCAGGTCCTCACTGGATGCTCGTATGAAGATTTAACAATTGCTTGTGCTGCTAAATGAAAAACATAGTCAGGTTTAAATCTAATAAAAATTTTTTTTAATTTGTTTAAGTCAGTTATATCGATCATTTTTGAAGAAATCTTATTTTTTAGATTTAATAATTCAAAATGAGATGGTTTGGTAGGAATTCTGTCAGAAATTCCTAAAACATTTGCTTTATTATGATGCATCCATAAAGATAGCCATGAACCTTTAAATCCTGTATGACCAGTAATTAGTATTTTTTTGTTTTTAAAAATTCTTAAATATGATTTGTGCATTCGGGTTTAACCGATTTATTAATAATTAATTTTATTTTCTCCAAAATCGTAACTCTATACTTACTCTTGTTATGTTTTTATTATCATTTAATCCGCCGCCATGTATTACGTTTGCGGAAAATAACATCAATTGGTTATTTTTAGGGTCAGGTCTTACTAATCTTATCTTTGGTTTTGTTCTAACAATGACAGGCACTGAAAATTTGATGCCATTAAATAGAGTATTTAATTTTGTTCTTAAAACATCAGATTCTTTTATTCGATGACTTTTTGGAAACACAGGCAAAGAAGATTTTTTATTTGATCCGGCTATAGGTATATAAATATTTACCCCATTAGCATGATTATCAAAATAGGCATCACGATGGGGAGGATTAAAATCATTTTTTAAAGGACGAATAATTCTTAAATTAAATCTTTTCGGATCTAAGTAATATCTGTGATTTTTATTAGTAAATTTTTTGTTTAAAGTAGATACATCAATTTTTAAAATTTTCGAAATAAAAATCTCAAGTTTTTTTCTTGATATAGCATCAGAAAATTTTATACCTCGTGATAAATCTTTTATTATTTTGTAATGTAAATTTAAATCAACAAATAAATGATATTTTTCTAGTTTAAAACCACTCAGGTTTCTCTTTGAATATTTTTTAATTAGACGTTTTATAAATTTTTCAATAAATTTTCTCATTTTCAAATGAGAAATTGTTCTGTCGAAATCGACAATACCAAAGCCTTTTTTATCAAAATTTACATTTTCTAAAAGGTTATCCTGATCTTCTATCAGTGCTTTGTTAGGGCCTCTAAATGTTTTTCCTTTGTAAAAAAATGAATAATTTTTTTTTTCTATTCTATAAGATGTTTTTAATGTCTTCATATTTTTTCATTTCATTAAAGTGCTGTGTAAATAAATTTTTATTAAATATTTTTTTAAACTCAAGTTTGTTTAAATGTTCAACTGAGCTTATACCACATAAAGTGATATCAACATATTTTTTACTATTTGCCAAAGCGAACATAAATTCCTCTAAAGAATATCCATATTTTGTACATACTTTTTTTAATTTTTTGATTTTAGATACATTCATTTTTTTATAATTAATGTTTTTTTTAAATTTAGACTGCTTTTGATTTAATAAGAATTTATCAGATAAGAGTCCCTTAGAGAGAATACCATAAACTAAATTTACAATACCTTTGTTCTTCGTGTTAATTAAGTTCTTCACTTTTTTTTTAAAAAAAATATTTAAAGGTTGTTGATTAAATAAAAATTTTTTTTTCATCCGGCAAATTTTTTGCACTTTAATAATTTTGTCCTCTGGCCAGTTTGTGCTTCCCCAGAATCTAATTTCACCTTTTTTTATAAGATCTTCGAAAATATCTACAAGTTCATGTAAATTTATATTTGGATCATATCTGTGACATTGTAAGCAATCAATAAATTCTGTTTGATAATTTTTTTTTATCTGGTCTAAAGAATATTTTATGTTTTTTTTGTTTAATCCATCTTTAATTTTTTTATTTATAGAAAAAAAAACTTTTGAGGCTATAAAAAAATTTTTTCTTAAGTAATTTTTTTTTAAAATTTCTCCAATTAATTTTTCACAATTCCCGTCAACATAATTTACTGAACTGTCTATAAAATTTATACCTTCCTGATGAAATTTAATTATAAGTTTTTGACTTTCTCTTCGATCTAATTTTTCACCAAAATTTTTATAAGTGCCAATACCAATCTTACTCAGTAAAGTTCTCTTATCTAAACTTATATATCTCAATTTATCTAACTTGGTGAATTAATTAAAAACTTAGTTTGTAATATCTTGTGTAGTTTGTTGTGTATAATTTTTCTAAATTAAATTTTAATTTTGGTTGATTCTCATTGACCCACTTATAAAAGCCATCTGGAATTTCATTTTGGTGAACTCCCCAGTCATCAAATAAAATAAACATACTTTTTTTTGACTGCATATAACTTTTAATTAATTCTAAAGCATCGTACGCTGAGTCTCTTAAATCACAGTCTATATGAACTATTGAAATATGATTTGAAAGTTTTTTTAATTCTTCATGAATTGTTTTATCTGCAAAAACACCTTTCAATAAGGAAACTTCTCTGCAGTTGAATTTTTTTAAGTTTTTTTCTACTTTTAATGTTGAGGTGCTCCCAAATTCACCTTTAACCCAAACTGGAACACTCTTTTCTCCAAGGGATACTTTAACAGAGTCATGCGGTAAACCCTCGAATGTATCAATTCCTATCATTTTTATTTGCTTATCTAAAAGTTTATCAAAAAATACTAAACTCCACCCTTCAAAAACTCCTAGCTCAAGGAAATCGCCAGTAATTTCATTTTTGTATTTATTAACTAAGTCTCTCATATTAACAATTCTACCAATCTGATGTTCAGCTACTACATTATTACAATATTTAGAGTAAGTTTTTTCGTTAAAATTAAATAAATTTTGTATTAAATAGTTAAGATTGTAGAATTTACTATTCAAATATTTATTTTTTACAAAACTTATATTATTTTTTATAAATTCTATAAAAAATTTTAATAGTTTAGATGGATTTAAAATTTTCAATAACATTTTTTCATTTTTATATATATTTTTGATAAACGTAAACTAAAATCAGAGAGTTTATTTTTTCATTTTTTCAAAATCTTCTTTGGCTATTTTTACTATTTTTTTTGCCTCACTAATTGAATTATATCTTAATTTAATACTTTCATTTAAGTCTTTTTCAACATTTAATTCGTTCAGGTATAATGATTTATAAATTGCTTCAGCAAAAAGGTTTTTGTTAAAGCAAGGTATTACATAGCCATTTACACCATCAATTAATGACTCTTCAGCCTCTCCTTTGTTAAAAGCTATAACAGGTAAATTGTTAACAATAGCTTCTCTAATTGTTGCAGGGCCGTTGCAACCTGTTGAGGGTGAAAGAAATAGATCTGAAGCTCTGTAAAGTAAATTTAATTTATTATCATCAGCTATCTCTCCTAAATGTGTCCACTCAATACCATCAACGTCAAAGCTAAAATTATTTTTTCTACCAAATGTAATCAATTTGATTTTATTTTGATTTTCCTTTTTTATTTTAACTTCTAATATTTTTTTAAAATTTTCCATAATTTCATTTAAAATTCTTCCTCCCTTATGAGGAGCATCTAAATTAAAAGTCCCAAAAAGTAAAATTTTGGCATTAGTATCTAAGTTAAGAGCACTTCTTGCGTTGTTTTTATCAAAATACTTTTTTCTCGCATCTCTCACGGTCAAATAAACATAATCATTTTTTGTATTTTGTGTCACAGGTGAGCTATCGTATAGTTTTTTGGTAAAGTTATTTTCAAGTAATACCTTCGGTCTGAAATGATCGAATATTTCTTTTTTTTTTTTAAAAATTTTATTAGAAATATTAAATATATTGAAAAAATTCAATTGAGGGCATTTATTACATCCAGTTTCAAATTTTTTACATTCTTTACCATTTTCATATAAAAAATTGACATGACAACCACCCGCTGCAAGCTCTATATCTAATGGTCTTAAATAAATATTCTTATTAGTTTTGAGTATTGTTTCAAGCATTTTAAAAGATAAAAATTTGTGTAATGTATATATTATAATTGTATCTGCTTCCTCTATATATTTTTTAATTGAATTATAATTAGTTGTACTGTTTCCAAAACTAAACAACACTCTTTTTTTTTTAAAAAACTCAAGAAAATAAAAAAAGAATCTTTTTAAAAATGATCTCTTTATTTTTATTATATTATTGTCTTTATTTGAAGATTTATGAAGTAAAATGGTTTTGCTCTCATGGCCTAATTTAATTATATTTGAATTGAGATTTACGACAGTTTGGCCAACACCATCAGTGTCGTTGTATGTAATTAGAAGAAATTTCACTATTAACTAAAATTAATAAAAATTTTATTTATGAAAATAATCTTTAACTTTTTGAGAGATATAATCAACTTCACTTAGCTTTAGTTTGTTATGCATAGGAAGTCTTATAATTTTTTTTATAATTTCGTCGGTGTTTTTTAAATTATCACTTTTATTTAAAAAATTTCGACCTACTTTTGATAAATGAAGAGCTTCAAAGCTTATAAAAGCAGTTATATTATTTTTTTTTAAGTATTTGAGAAATTTTTCTCTTTCTCTTTTTTTCAAAATAATCGTGAAGGCATGGTAATTATATTTGTATGTATGTTTTAATTTATTACATATGCTAAATTCGTCCTTTAACCATTTCTTAAAATTTTTTACATACCTTTTATATAAATTTGATCTGTATTTAATTACTTTATTAATATCCCTGATTTGAGGTTGTAAAAAACTAGCATTAAGCTCTGGCAATCTAAAACAAGAACCAAGTTCAACCCATGAGTAATATTTTTTATGGTAATTAGGATCAGACACAACATAAGTTCTGTCAGTTCCTTTATCAAAAACTAAATCGGACTTTCTTCTAAATTTTTTATTATTAACCACTAATAATCCACCAATACCACTTTGATAGTTTTTTGTTTCATGAAAAGAAAAAGTCGCAAAATCTCCGAATGTACCAACGGGTTTATCTTTAACATACGAACCTAAAGCAGGAGCTGCATCCTCTATTAAAATTATTTTTTTTCTTTTACAAAAATTTTTTAAATCTCCTAGGTAATCAACCGGTAGACCTTGCATATGAATTACCACGATAACTTTGGTTTTTTTATTTACATTGTTTTTAAAATCTTCAAAAGTCGGCATTAAATTGCTTTTATCTATATCACAATACCTTACTCTACAACCTGTCCTTACAAAACTAGATGCAGTAGTATTATAATTGTACGATGGCATAAGCACCTCCTCATCTTTTTTTAAATTCATCATCAAGGCACAAATTTCCATAGCTGCTGTACAACTATTTGTTAGGTGAACGTGTTGAAAACCAAATTGTTTTTTAAGATCTTTTTTAATTTGTAAAATATTTTCACCAGGGCCATGTAAAGACGCCTTTGAATTCAATAATTTTTTAACATTATCATAATATTTCTTATCTTGTAACGGTGTGTTAAATAAAATTTGTTGCATAATCTAAATAAATTTTTCTATAAATTTTTTCATAACTGATAACATGTAATTTATTTCCTGATTTGTAAGACCATTATGACATCCAATAAGAATTCCATTAGCCATTACATCATCACTAATAATGTTTGCTTGTTTGTGTTTTTTAAAATACCTATTTTTCATTAAAGGTTGTCGCATTATATTACCACTAAATATTGGTCGAGTTTGTATACCATTTTTTTCTAAATTTATTTGGAATTGACCTCTCGAAAACGGTGTATTTTTTTTTAATAGAATAGGATATGCCAACCATCCTGTTTTAGTTTTATTTTGTTGAATAGGGGTTCTAAAAAAATGTGGGTAGCTATCAAAAAATTTATTAAGTAAATTAAAAATTTTTATTCTTTTTTTAATAATGAGTTTTAATTTTTTTAATTGTTCTAACCCAAATGCAGCAGAAATTTCAGAAGGGATAAAATTATATCCCATGTCAGCAAATATATATTTTACATCGTATTGTATTCCATCAATTTTTTTTTTAAATCTAGGTTTAACACCAACGTTTTGATCAAATATAGCAGATGACCTGCCATACTCTCTTAACATTTTAGCATTTTCATAAAGTTTTTTATCATTAAAACAAACAATCCCACCAAATCCTGCTCCAGTGATTAAATGAGCACCATAAAAACTTGTTGAAACAGCATCTGAAAGTTTACCTGTTGTAGCTTTATGGTATTCATAGCCAATTGTATCTGCAGAGTCTTCAATGATTTTAAGTTTATATTTTTTTCCTAAAGCATAAATCTTTTTCCAATCAGCAATATTTCCTAAAAGATTTGGGATCATTATAGCAACAGTTTTTTTGTTTATACATTTTTCAATTTGATTAACGTTAGCAATAAACTTTCTGTCAATCACGTCTATAAAATAAGGCACACAATTGACTTGATAAATTGGAGCCACAGTCGTTGCAAATGTTAAAGAAGGTGTAATAATCTCGGATCCAGGTTTAAAATTAAATGCCGCTAAAGCCAATAGGTTTGCGGAAGAACCAGAATTAACCATTAAACCGTATTTTTTTCCAAATAATTTGCTTGCCTTATATTCAAATTCCTTAACAGCAGGACCGTTCATAAGTGCTGTTGGATTTTTCAAAACTTTATTAACAGCTGCTATCTCTTTATTATTATAAGTTGCTTTTGCGTAAAAAACTCTCATGATTATTTTTTAAGTTTATCCATTAATAGTGTCTGTTTTTTAATTAAAGAGTAATTCTGAAGTTTAAATTTTTCCTTTTTATAATTTTTTAAAATCTGTTGGAACATAATCTTAAATTGATCAATAGGTTTAAATTTTTTAAATTTGTTGTTTAGAGCAAATATTTTTAATGTAATAGCGTCTTTTTTAGCTTTACTGAAAAATTTGTCAATATGAATAGTTGCATCATCGAAAAAAATTTCAAGATTATTAGTGTAATTTTGCCCCTCTCCCCAAAAATAATGTCGCGATTGGTGTCCATTATCTAAAAAAATATAACCCCTTAAATCAATTTTTTTTTTAATTTTTTTTGTTTTGTAAAATTCTCCTGAGTGACGATTTTCAAATAGGTAATTTTCTAAAGACACGAGATAAGAGGCAGCATCATTAAAAAATCCTTTTCCCTCATTAACTTTATACCTATTATTATTTTTTTTTAATGATGGATATCGAAAATTTGAAATTACATATCTAATCTTTCCAAATTTTTTGGATCTAATTAGATCTTTAACGTATTTAAATACTGGATGATAACTATACATAAAACATTCAAATATAAGTTTATTTTTTTTTTTAGCTAAATTTAAAATCCTATTTAAATTTTTTTTTCTTATTATGAAAGGTTTTTCACATATAACATTAAAATTTGAATTTAATGATTTTAATATATATTTTTCGTGATTATAATTTGGACAACAAATATAAACAAAGTCAAATTTTTTTTTAAAAAATTCTTTTTCTTTTAAAATTGGAAACCTTTTAAAATGCTTATTACTTTTTCTTAAAATACCCTCAATTTTTAGAGAACTATTTTCAGATATTATTGGGAAGATTTTTTCTACAAAATGTTTTCCAGCTCCAATTATTCCAATACTTTTTACTTTCATATTATATTAATGATAAAATTGATCTTAAATGTGGTCCCACATAGTAACCCATTTTAATAAATTTATCTAATTCCCACAGCGTTAACCACTTATATGTTGGTCCTGGAATATTTATCTTACCATGATACTGAATGATCCAATGTAAATTTCTTTTTTTATATAATCTACCGCCATCCTCAGTTACCCAAAATTTTCTAATTGTTTTAAAATTATTTCTAAAATATTTATTGGCAACTTTCGGTTTGTTGCCTAAATGCACCCTGTTTAAGTTTGAGTAAGTGGCTTGCAGTGATGGACTTAATTGAATCTCATTATAATTTCCAGGTTCAAATTTAGCATCAATTAAGTAATGGGGTATTCCTCTAATTGAAGCTCTAACAAGTCCAATAATTCCCCCTTTATAACCTATTTGTTTTATGAAAGGTTGATCCCAATTATTTACTTCACGCTTAGAGTTAGAAATTCTTTTTCCTTCAATTGAAAAAAACTCTCCGCTATCATGGGTTATAACACCAGTTTTTTTGTTATAAGTCCAATTTTTCATTTTTTCTAAATGAATATTTTTTACAATTGCTTTGTTATTTTTTTTAATTTTAAGATACCATTTGATATTTTTCTTAAAATCAACATTTGCCCAGTTATTGAATTTTTCAATATTATTCTCATAAAAAAATTTTTTTTTGGGGTCATATAAATTGTTTGCTCTTAAAAATGAAATGTATGTTTGTAGAACTTGTCTATATGGTTTTTGTTTTTTCATTTTTTTAATCTCTTTTTTATTGCTTCTTCTAAAACTTGTTTGTCCCTTATTGTATCCATGCACTTCCAAAACCCTTTAAATTTAAACGCACTAAGCTTATTATTTTTACAAGCATTTTCTAATGGAATTTTTTCTAAGATTGTTTTGTCGTTTTTTATATAATCAAAAAATTTATAATTCGTTACAAAAAAACCTCCATTTATCCAACCTTTTGAGGTTTGGGGTTTTTCCTTAAAAGACTTAACAATATTTCCTGAAATTTGAATTTCACCAAATCTTGCGGGTGGACGCACCGCAGTAACCGTAATCAACTTTTTAGTTTTTTTATAAAATTTTAAAAGTTTATTTATATTTACATCACATATACCATCTCCATAGGTAAACATGAAAGTTTCTCCTGGTATAAATTTATTTTTTAATCTTTTAAGACGGCCACCAGTAAATGTATTTAGCCCAGTATCAAAAATGGAGATAAAACATTTTCTTTTATTGATATAATATTTGAATGGCTGTCCCAATTTTTTAAAATTTTTAAAATATTTTTTAATTACATAACTTTTGTACCCGGCGGCTATAAAGAAATTATTGACCCCATATTTCAAATAATGCTTCATAATATGAATTATGATCGGATAACCAGCGATCCTTACCATCGGTTTAGGAATATTTTTAGTATATTCATTCAATCTTGTTCCTAAACCACCAGCTAATATGACAACTTTCATAAAATATTTTTCCTATAGAAATTTATGGTAGAAATCAAACCAGAATTAAAATTAATTTTTGGTTTCCAATGCAAAAATTTTTTTGCTTTAGTTATGTCTGGATAGATTTTTAAAGTCTCTTCTCTTCTTAATTTCAACCTTCCATAAAGTGGTAATCCACTTTTAATATTATCTTTTATTAGATTTATTATTTGCTTAACTCTTATTGGTTTTCCAGAGCCAATATTTATTATTTCACCTAAAGTTTTTTTATTGTCTAAGCATTTAAAAATTGCTTTAGCAACATCCTCAACATGAACAAAATCCCTAAATTGCTTACCATCCGAACAAGGAAATTTTTTGTTTTTCAAGCAAGCACTGATAACAATCGGTATCAAACGATTTATATCTTGTCTGGGTCCGTAGGCTTGATAAAGTCTTAAAATTGTAACTGGAAATTTTTTTTTCTTATAAATATTTATCAAAAATTTTGATGCTAAGAATTTAGCTTTACTGTAAATTGATTGTGGATTACATTTCATTGTTTCCTTGTGAGGAGAAGAAAGCTTTCCATATTCCCCACTACTTCCAATTTGTACAAAAGATTTAATTTTTTTTGCCATAAAATAGTTTACTAAGTTCTTGCAGCCTAAATAGTGACTATTAAATGTTTTTCTTCTATTTGTGTGATCTACATAACCGCCTAAATTCACAACATAATCAAAATTATAATTTAGTTTTTTAAAGTCTTTTTTCTTCGTTAAATCTCCATTTATATACTTAACTTTTTTTAATTTCCTGATTCTACTTGGGCGATTTTTAGAGAAGCTGAAAATGTGCCAATTTTTTTTTAAACAGAATTTAGCTAAGTAATATCCAATAAATCCAGTGCCCCCAATTATTAAGATTTTCTTTTTTTTCATGCTTCTAATTTTTGATAGATTTTACAAAACTAGATATTAAAAAGAAATTTTTCTTAGTTCGTAATTTTTTATTTGGAGCTACGTATTTATCTA
>MDTA01187664.1_pt1 | contig 11510 bp, 8 predicted proteins | sample 811151 | NCBI WGS metagenome assembly MDTA01 (sample SAMN05326648, study PRJNA326480) | marine metagenome | isolation source: seawater | place: Indian Ocean: South | collected 2010 | reverse complement strand
GGGTGATGTTTTAGCAATCTATCCCACTGGCGCCTATTTAGAACCTATGGCGGCAAACTTCAATGCGCTGCCAAGACCGGGGTCGGTGTTGTTAGATCAGGGCAGTGCGCGATTAGTTAAACGTCATGAAACCGTTGATGACGTCTTTGCCCGTGACATAATCAGATGAGTCCGAGGCCTGTTGGAGCTGTGAGCAGATGACGAAGCCTGCACCTGTAAAAATCAGAGGCGTGCATCATTTTGCGATGTCTGTGCCTAGCCTTGAGTCTGCTATTGCGTTCTATCGCGACGCATTTGGCTTTGAGTTGGTGGATCACGAGCACCTCGGGCACAGCGAAGAGGGGGATCGCGTGACGCAAATGGAAAACGCGGATACGACCTTGGCGATGCTGCATGCGGGCAACATTTTCATTGAGCTTTTTGAATTCCACAGCCCACAACCTGCTGAAAATACCCGGCGTATGTGCGACTACGGAGTGACACACTTCTCCTTTGAAGTGGACGATGTGCACGAGTCTCACGAGGCACTTAAGGCGCACGGTGTTGAATGGCATAGCGATCCGATCGATGCTGGGGATGGGTACCTGATGACCTACGGACGTGACCCGTTTGGCAACGTCATTGAAATACAACAGGTGCCTAATGAACGCGCCTATGCCTTCGCTCAACTCCGCGGAGAGTGAGCTGCTCGGGTTAAGAATAAAACCACTGACCCCACAATCATTCCTACAATGGATACCCAAATAACCGCTTCGAGGTTGACGCTGCTTGCTAGCATGCCTGCCAGAACAGGTCCGAGAGCAGTCCCCAGCGATTGACTGCCCGGAGCGAGTATCTCTGTTCCACTTTGATCACTCACCTGTGCTATGGCGCCGTAAACAAAGGCGATACCAAAGTTCCATGCAATTTGATGGAGCAAGAAGCCCACTGCGAGCATGGTAATCGACGTTGTATTTGCGACTATGAGTAACCCGATAGCGCCTGCGACTGTCGCGATGATCACCGGCGTGGCCCTGCCGAGCCGGACATCAAGCAGGCTGGCAAAGATCGATCCAAGCATACTGACCGGCAGAATCACCGCCAGCATCAGTCCCATTTGCTCGAGCGATATTTGCCGCTCGCGACCGATAGACTCGATAAATGCCCAAATAGCGGAAAGCCCGAGCTGGTAGCACACCAGCGCGACAAGTAGCCACATCATCAGCGGTTTGATAGTGGCTTTCCTGCCTGCCTCAGACGCGAAACGAACCGAGTTGTTTGTGAGTCTCAGGGGTGGCAACAGGACGAGCACGATGGCCACTAATGACCAATAAACCGTTTCAATGTCAGTACTTAACAAAACTTTGGGTAAGGCCACCAGTAAAAGCGAACTAAAACTAATTTGCGTCACGACGCTAATGGCAATGGCTCGATCTGGATGTGGTGCGCGACATAAGAGCGCAGTGCCGAGTGAAAAGGCGATGCCATGACCCAGAACACCCGCCAAAAATCTGAGGGATAGGACGGCTTCGAAGGTGTCGGCAAACAACAGCCCAAGATAGCCCAGCACCATGCTCATCGAGGCAAGTTTGATGAGGGCCTGATGAGAAAAACGCCGTGTCCACCAGAACCCCGAGAAACTCGCCAACACCACACCTAAAATATCAGCAGACGCCAATAAGCCGACTTGGTCAGGCGCAAGCATTAATGCTTCGCTCATTACACTGAGGAAAAAGGGCTGAACCGCAAAGGGCATGGCACCAAGTGCGGCCATTACCCAGCAAGCTACAAGGTGTTTTCGGTCACTTTGCGGTAACTCGCTGGGGTTGGCTGACATTGTCATTAGCTGTCGATGCCGTGATTGCGTGGCAGATTAAACAGATGTGGGTGTGCAGCCTCGTAGTGCGAAGCGAGATTAATCAGATCGTTTTCATGACGCCACGGTGCCATGAGCTGCATACCAATAGGACAGCCATTCCGATCCAATCCTGATGGCAGTGACAAGGCCGGTAAGCCCATGTGGTTGGCCGGTATGGTGAAGCAGGCGGCGTCAAAAAGGTTTTCTGACCACTCATCAAAGCTTTGTGGCGAGTCCATTCGATAATTGGACTTAATCTTGGGACAAGCGATAGGTGTTATTGGGGATAGTAGGACATCGCATGCGCCGCTTTGCCAGAAATCTCCCCAGCGACACATGAGTGCTTCGGTGACCATTTGCGCTTCAAATAAATCATCGATGTTGTAACGATCCGCGAGTGCTAGGTGGTGTCGTAGTTGTACCGAGGTGTTCAAGTCGGTCAACGGCACATTCGCTTCATCAGTGAGGTGCATGAGTTCGCGACTGATCGGAAGAAGCCATTCCGCCACCGAAAATGAGGACCGTAAGGCCTCAAAGTCACAAATCTCCTCCGGTGAGAGCGGCACCAGAGTGTGGCCAAGGGCTTCGAGACGTTTGGCGGACTCTTCGAGAGAGGCCAACACGTCTGGGTCAATGGCAACGGAAGCGCCCCATGCGTCAAGACTAACCCCAATGCGCAGTGATCGATGTGGCGCTGATAATTCGTTGATGAGCTGTGGCGGGGGGTGGGCTGGCATGAAGCTGCGGCCTAATTGTCTGTGTACGGCGAGTGCTTCGGTAACTGCAGCGCAGTCCCTGACACTGCGTACGACAGCGCCTTCGACAGCGCCTGCTAGGATGGATTCGTTCAGTCCCTGCGGTAACGGATTCATGCCTCGGGTGGCTTTGAGGCCGACAAGCCCCGTCCAGGCGGCGGGAAACCGTATAGACCCCGCTCCGTCTGACGCTGAGCATATCGGTGTTATTCCCCCGGCGACGCTCGCTGATGATCCGCCGGATGAGCCGCCTGGTGTATGCTCAAGGTTGAAGGGACTGTGCGTGTCTCCTTGAGGAATGCTGTGCGTGATGAATGTCATGCCGTCTTCAGGCACGGTAGTGCGGCCGCAGACAATAAAACCGGCCGCTCTAAAGTTCTTAATGAGTGGGTCGTCTTCGGCAGCTAAATCAGGCGCTTTAAAGCCGAGTCCAATTTGCTGATCCCTTCCTTCAATTCGTGAGCCCATGTCCTTGATAAGGATGGGAACACCATAAAATGGCCCATCGGGATTTGCATCGCTGGAGGTGGGGTCATCTAAAACATCGTCAAACACCTCGATTACCGAATTGAGGCGCGGGTTTTGGATTGAAACGGCTTCAGAAAACTGATGCATAACCTCAGAGACTGTGATGTCTTTCGCACGAAGTTTTGCCGCCAGTTCTGTGGCATCGATACGGCTCCAAGTAGCCCAGTCGAATGGATGCGTTGTCATGGCACGTCACGCTCTTTTTTAATCAGGCAATCTAAGCAGGCTAACATCGTGAGGGGATTTAGCCAGTCAGCGTTCAGAGCACGTTAAAGCGACCCTACGGTTGAGCCCATCGCTATCCGTTTGTCCCTAACTTGCGTATGGTTCATAGCAATTCTGATGAACGGAACAACGGCTTATGGCAGCGCCACTCCCCAATCATCCGCAACTGCGCGGTAATTATGGCCCTATCAATTTTGAAGCGTCGTATGACGATATTGTCATTGAGGGCACCGTACCCCCAGATTTGTCAGGATCACTTTATCGGATAGGCCCAAACCCCAAATTTGTCGAGGGGACTTACCACTGGTTTTTTGGTGCAGGCATGGTGCATGCGTTTCACATGGATCAGGGGAAAGTGGGTTATGTGAATCGCTGGGTAAGAACGCCCAAGTTTGAAAAAGAAATCGAGCTAGGGCGAGGCCTCAGTCTTGACATCAATATCAATTCGCTAACGGGACAAATCGAGAGCAATCGCCGTAATGGCGTCGCTAACACGCACATTTTGGCGCACGGCGATCATTTGGTGGCGCTTGAGGAGGGAAGTCATCCGTTCAGTATGGACCCTCAGACCTTGGGGTCAGAAGGCTACGGTCATTACGCCGATGGCATCAAAGGCGCCATGACAGCGCACCCGAAAATTGATCCGGAGACGGGCGAGCTTCACGGTTTCGGTTACATGACCGATCATTTTGGCAGTAATACCATGACCTACCACGTCATCGATCGAAACGGTCGGATGCTCCGGTCGGATGTTTTCGAAGCCCCCTACGCGGCGATGGTCCACGATTTCATGATTACTCGTGACTATGTGATTTTCCCCTTGTTCCCTTTGACATGCGACTTGGACCGCGTTGCCCAGTTTGGTTTTCCCTTTGCCTTCGATCGAAGTGCTGGCGCGTACATAGGCGTGCTAAAACGTGGCGCTCCCGCGTCGAGCATTCGCTGGTTGGAAGCACCTGTCTGCTATGTCTTCCATTACCTGAATGCGTGGAACGAGGGTTCAAAAGTGACCTACGATTCAGTCGATTTTCCTGTCGCTCCGAACTTCCCCAACGCGGATGGCAGCATTCCCGCACACGCGGACGCACAGGGCAAGTTGACGCGCTGGACGCTAGATGTCGACACCGGAGCGATAGATCGCCAACAGACGCTGGATGTGGCTTCTGAATTTCCGCGCATTGACGATCGATTTGCTGCTTCTCGCCATCGTCATGGCTACATTGCAGCTGCTTCGCAAAGGGCAAAGGGTGACGGTGGCTTATTCCACGAGATTACCCATATCGATTGCGATACGGGTCATGTCAGCTCTTGGGATGCGGGTTTTGGAAACGGTGTTTCTGAACCTGTCTTTGTTGAGAAAAACGCTAGCTCAAAAGAAGGCGAGGGCTGGTTGCTGGCGACTGTGTATGACAGCAAGGCCAGCACGTCTTCCATGGTGATTCTCGACGCCCAAGCGGTCAGCAATGGACCTGTGGCCGTGGCAAAGCTGGATCATCGTATCCCCTATGGCTTCCACGGTAGCTGGCGCAATAACTGAACTTAGTGAGCATTGCAGTGCTGCGCTGGTGGATGCGATTTGCTTGATGTCATGTGTCCGCGTTTGCCGGCCGCATCTGCGCCGGAAGTGCACTTATTTACGCGATGTCATCGCTCAGTGAAGCGCTATTTTCTTGCTTTCTGAGCGATACAAAAAACCGCCTATTTTTGTCTTGATTTTGTCCTGATATTGGTTTCCTATAGCGCGAAATAGGTGCTCGTAGTCTCTGAGGAAAACCATGCGGGATACCATTCGATGAACGCCGAGGCGCTCGGTAACGTTCAGGTCACTTGGCCTGACGGTGAATGTATAAACCTTCCCACGTTGTGGCTACGTGACGTCTGTCCTTGCGAAGAGTGTCGAGTTGCTCAGACGAAGGAAAAGCGATTCCACCTTGCCACCTTAGACAGCGTCTCTATTGAAACTTTGATTGTCAGTGACGACCTGCTGTGCGTTTCCTGGGCCGGCGGTCATACGAGCCAGTATCCAAGGGCCTTTCTGTCAGGGGATCATGCGCGTGCAACGCCAAGATGGGAGCCTTGGAGTGATGATTATTCGCCCGCTTACGTCGATTTCGCATCGTTTCAAACAGACGATATCTGTGCCGAGACCGCTATCGAGGAGTTTCTGAGATCGGGTGTTCTCATTCTTGAAAACGCACCGACCGAAGAGGCGACACTGGAGTTATTAGCCAAGCGACTTGGTCCTATCCGGGAAGTGCTGTTCGAGCGCATCCACAATGTGAAAGTGGACCCCAAAGGCTACAACGTCGCCCATACGAATTTGGGCCTGCCGCCGCATAACGATTTTGCGAGTTATTCCTGGCCGCCGAGTGTTCAGGCACTTCATATGCTTGCGAACGAGGCGAGTGGTGGGCGGTCGACCATCTTTGATGGCTGGGGGCTGTTGGAAGAATTCCGCTTTGATGAGCCTGAGGCGTTTGACGTCTTATGCCGGGTGGGAGTGCCCTTCAGAGAATTTGATGAGAGTAATGAGACCTACGCCTGCGAGCCGATTATTCGGCTCAACGCAAAAGGTGAGCTCGTTATTTTCCGCTATTCGAATCAGCTGATGCAGGTGATGAATCCCTCAGATCCAGATACAGCTGCCTTTTACGATGCCTATTACAAACTGAGTCGCCGCTTGTTTGATACCGACAAAGTCCGGCGCTTCCGATTAGAGGGTGGGCAGATATTGATTGTCGCGAGCCATCGAATTCTTCATGGGCGTGAAGCAATCGACGACGCTGGGTACCGACATTTACAAGATGCTTACTTCGAGCACGATAATGTCCGCAACATGCTTACTGTATTAGCGAGGTCGCATGACTGAAGTTTCATTTACGCAAATGAAAGACGGTACCCAAGCCGATTATGAGTTTTTGGAGCAGTTGGAAGACGACCACATCAAGGGCTTGCCTGATCGCATTATGAAAGCTCTGGCAGGGCTATCCGAAGGGCTTGCCGGGTACCAGATCGATCGTCTGCAACACTCGCTACAGACCGCAACTCGCGCGGAGGATGAGGGTGCCAGTATTGATTGGATTGTGGCTGCTTTAGTCCATGATATTGGCGATGAGCTGGCACCGCTCAGTCACTCGGAATTCGCGGCGGCGCTTCTAAAGCCCTTTGTCAGTGAAGAAATTGTCTGGGTGATAGAGAAACACGGCTTATTTCAGGCCTACTACTACGCCCATCATGTAGGCGGTGATCGTCACGCTAGAGAAAAGTACAAAGATCATCCGTTCTACGATCAATGCGTGCATTTCTGCGAAGCTTGGGATCAAGCATCCTTCGACCCCAATTACCCGACGCGATCGCTCAATTACTTCGAGCCCATGGTGAGAGAAGTTTTTTCTAGACGAGCTCACTGAACTGATGCTTATTTGAAAAGCTTTATTTGAAGAGCTTGGCTTGGTTGCTCCGCAGGCGGCCCGACAGCACAATAGCGTCTCAGTGAGGGGCGTATTCAACATGATCAGCTTTGCGCAAGCGCAAGAGAATTTGTATCAGCTGTGTCGGACATGGCTGGTGACACAGCCAGATGTGAGCGAGCCATTAGCACTCAGTGAGTCGCTTGGACGCTATCTCACCGAGGATGTCATTGCTGCTCTAGAGCTGCCTCGATCAGATGTTTCCGCAATGGACGGTTACGCTATTTGCTCTCAGGACCTCGAGGGCGCCCTAACGTCACAAGTGTTTAATCTCAAGGGAGAGTCACGGGCGGGAGAACCCTACATTGGCGATCCCTTAGCGCAGGGAGAGTGTGTCCGAATTTTCACGGGAGCGGTGGTTCCTGAATCAGCTGACACGGTCGTTATCCAGGAAAACGTCGAGCGTGATAATGCGTCTGTACGAATGAGGCATGACACATCGTTTGGCGCAAACATACGTCGTCGTGGTGAGGAGATTGCGGCTGAATCTATCATCGCAACTGCCGGGCAATTGATTACCCCAAACATGATCCCGCTGCTTGCCAGTCAGGGCATCGCAGAGGTGAAGGTTCGAGCAAAATTGCGTGTTGCATTTTTTGCTACGGGCGATGAGTTAAAAGCGGCGGGTGATAGCCTAGGGGAGGGCGACATCTATGAAAGTAATTTGGCCTCCATTGCGGCTGTACTGAGGCATTACCCCATTGATCTCATCAACTTGGGCGTGGTTGAGGATACCCCCGAGGCGATTAAGGCCTGCTTAGCCGAAGCCAGTAATAATGCCGACGTGGTTATCAGTAGCGGTGGTGTCTCCGTTGGCGACTATGACTATGTGCGGCAGTGTGTTGATGCCATGGGCGTCGTGTCCGACTACAAAGTGGCTATGAAACCGGGAAAACCTGTCTGTTTTGGGCATATTGATAGTGTGGACAATGGTAAGGCGTTGTTCTTCGGGCTACCCGGAAATGCCGTATCGTCGTTCGTCGTCCTAACCGAGCTATATCTCCCAGTGCTGAAGTATCTACTCAACCGCGAGCGAGTTATCCCTAACACGCAGCTCGAAGCCATACTCGAGACGGACCTCTCACGTCGGGGTGGGCGGCTCGAATTTCAACGCGGTGTGTTGAGTCAGGATGAGGGTACTACCGGGTGTCCCTCGTTGCGGGTTTCTGCCATGGGGAGTCAAGACTCACACCGCGTGCTTGGGCTGGCCCGGGCGAACTGCACTATCAAGATAGCGGCCGATGTTGAGCACATTAGCGCGGGCTCCAAGGTCACGGTCTCCGTTTTTCCGTGGACCGACTTACAGTGAATGACGCGTCGAATGCTGTTATTGCCGCGGCGATTTTGGCAGGTGGCGACAGCCAGCGCATGGGGGAAGATAAAGCCGCTCTTGGCGATAACGACTTACCGCTAATCGAGTGCCAGGTGAAGGATTTGCGGGCTCTCTCTCAGACCCTTCCCATTCTTATCTGTTCAGGGTCTCGACGCTATGAAGCGCTTAATACCTATGACGTTCGACATGTACCGGATTCGGTAAAGTCTGCCGGCCCGTTGGCGGGCGTGTCCAAGGCGCTCGAGACTGCGGCAGCCGCAGGTCTCGAAGAGGGCTTTGTGTTGGTACTACCCACGGATTCGCTCATTCCGCCGTCACATATTTATGACCGCCTGACGGGTGCTATGTCAGCTGCCAGTGAGGTCGTCCTGTTAAAAGGAGAACATTTACATCCTTTACACGGTCTATTCTCGGTATCACTAACCTCCAGCATGAATGACTATGTCGAATCGGGGGGTCGATCGGTCATGGGGTTCCTCGATGACCGTTCTTGGTCCGCCGTGACGGTTCCGGGGGTCTGGGAACCCTGCTTGAATTTCAATACGCCCGAGGAATATGAGCGCGCGCTAGCAGCCTTCGCAAAAATGACATCTGTTTAGTGCACCTTAGAGGACGAAGCGCTTGAGCAAGCACAGTTCGTTGTGGGCGCTTATAGTGATACCGTCTGTTTAATGATTTGAGCGGTGGGTGATTAATGATGAACCGACGACACTTTTTATCAGCGTTTGGGAGCGCAGCGCTGGCGAGCTCTGCCCTACCTGCATGGAGTCAGTACCTCATTCCTGAGGGGCAGGTTCGACTGGTCTTTAATGAAAATCCCTATGGACCCAGTCCTAAGGCCATCGCTGAGGTTCAAAAGATTCTGTCCTTGAGTGCTTACTATCCTGACTCGCCCTATGACTATCCGATTCGAGATGATCTGTTTGATGCTATAGCCACTGACAATGAGCTGACTCATGACAATCTCTTCGTGTCCTCTGGCTCGAATGAAGGGCTTCAGGCGGCACTGATGGCCTATGGGCGAACAGGGTCTGTTCTGACGCCGGCGCTGACATACGATGCACACTTGGGCTACGCGGAGGCCCTTGGTGTGACCGTATCGAGGGTGCCATTACGATCAGATTTGCAGGTCGATTTGGATGCGATGGAGGCAATGGTTGATGAGTCCGTTGCCGTTGTTTACCTCGCTAATCCCAACAATCCCACAGGCCTTCCAATTGATGCGGAGCGTCTACGAGCGTTCTGTCGGTCCGTTGGTCCCAAGGCGCTGGTAATTGTCGATGAGGCCTATAACGAACTCACAGACGACCCTGAGCGCGACACCATGGTTGATCTCGTGCGTGACGGCGAGAATGTTTTGGTGACACGCACGTTCTCGAAAATCTTCGGTATGGCGGGCATGCGAGTGGGCTACGGTATGGCGAGACCCGACATTATTGAGAACACGTTTAAGCACATCATGGCGTGGCCCAACGGGGTAGGGCTCACAGCGGCGTATTACAGCTACATCGATCAAGATTTTATTAAGTTCTCCCGAGCAAAGGTCCGCGAGGGTCGAGCCATGGTGCAAAAGACACTCGCTGATGTCGGTCTGACGCCTGTGCCGTCACAAACCAACTTTGTATTTGTGGACGCTGGTCGCGATGCGATGACTATCCGCCGTGCGATGGCGGAAGAGGGGGTGTTGATTAATGCCGGGTACCAGGGCCATCCCCACTACCTGCGTATTAGCATGGGCAAACTTGAAGACCTCAAAACATTTGATCGTGTGTTCAAGCGCGTTATGGCGCGTGCCTGAATAAGCCAAGCTATTAGCTTAATTCGAGTTATGGGCCTGCTTTTGAGTAGTTCGCGCAGCTGCTACTGCTCGTGAACGATTCTGCCGTTGACGACGGTCGCCGTGACAGGCGTCGCGTTGATGGTCTCGGCGGGTATATCGAACAGGTTTTTCTCGAGCAACACTAAATCAGCGAGTTTGCCCTCAGTAATTGATCCCAGCGACTCCAGTTCACCCACCTGGATGGCGGTGTTGCGAGTCATGGCAATAATGGCTTCAGCCAAAGAAACAGACTGATTGGGATTTCGGGGGGGCATATCGGGTTCGCCAGGCAAGCGCCGCGTAACGGCTGCCTCAAGCAATTCCAACGGCTTATATGTCGACAGGTAGGCAGAGGCAGGCCAATCAGCTCCGAAGCTTTGGTTGGCGCCGGCGTCCATGATGGAACGGACGGGATAGGCGTTCTCGACCTTTTCCATACCCACAAACGAGCCGATATTAAAATAGGAAGGATCGCGCGCTGCCCACTGAATTGACGTCTGAGCAGTCACGTTCAGTGCCTTGAATCGTGGTATGTCGTCAGGATGTACAAAGTCCATATGCGCAATGGTGGCGCGCACTGATTCGTTACCCGTCGTGGCTCTGGCGCTCTCAATAGCATCGAGGGACATACGCACTGCCGCACCGCCAATGGCGTGAATGTGAACGGGTATATCCTGACTGAAGTAGGTGGTTACGTTGGCCGTAAGATTCGCCTTCGAAATCATCGGCTGCCCAAAATCCTCGTTTGTGGAGTCCACATAGGGCGTCAATAAAAAGGCCGTGTGTCCCTCGGGAACACCGTCAGCCGCTAGCTTGATCGCTTCGGGCCGGATGAGCTGGCTGCTGTAGCTCTGTTCGAAACGTTTAAACTGAGCAGCTACGCGGTCTGCAGCATCAGTCTCTCTGACCGAGGCAAAGACCCTAAGACTGAGATCGCCTGATTCACTAAGCGAATGCCAAATTTCATAGGCCTCTTCTTCACTCGGGGCTCCTGCCCAGGCGTCGAAAACCCCCGTGAGGCCAGACGCCGAAGCGCGTGGAAGCCAGTTAACGAAGCGCTCCCGGTACGCCGCTTTATCGCCGGGAATGAATTCAGCTTCAATGTGCCCACCCGCTTTTTCACGGCCTGTACCAAGCGGTTCATTGGTCAGTGGGTCGCGCTCAAAAAAGCTTACGCCCGGATGCGGATCGGGATAGTTAGCGTCGACACCGCCCTCGCGCAGCGCACGTGATGAAAACCAACGAGAATGACCATCAACTGAGCCAAGAATCACAATGCGATCACCGAAAATCTCGTCCAGCTGCTGTGCCGTAGGGCCGGTCTTGGGGAAGAGGTGGTTCTGCCAGCCCCGAGCATAGACGGGCCCCGAGCCGGGATTGGCATCTCGTATTGTTTCCAGTGCTACCTGTAACTTCTCACGGGTGTCGGCGAGACTAAGATTCACACCAACATCAGAGAAGGACCCATTAAAGACGTGGGTGTGTGAATCCATAAGTCCCGATATGAGGAGTCCATCGCCAATATCGATTTTTCGGGTATTGG